>Ga0315280_10002094_pt1 | contig 32831 bp, 35 predicted proteins | sample YL17G06_40_MG_FD_203697 | JGI IMG/M metagenome (GOLD analysis project Ga0315280, IMG submission 203697) | Sediment microbial communities from Yellowstone Lake, YNP, Wyoming, USA - YL17G06_40 | ecosystem: Environmental > Aquatic > Freshwater > Lake > Sediment | place: USA: Wyoming | collected...
TAGGAATACCGAACGCATTCTTGATGCTTACAAAAAATGGGCAAACGGAGAAACTAAACAAAAAGCAATCATAGTCTATGCGACCATGTGGGGCAGCACCGAGAAGATGATTAAGCCAATGGCAGAGACACTGGCTTCTGAGGGCATTGAAATCGCCCGGCATAATCTAGCTGTGGCTGACATAGCCGATGTGGCAAGAGATCTGGTTGATTCAAGAGCAATCGTCTTAGGCACACCAACAGTGCTGGGCGGTGCACATCCATTGGCAGTATACGCTGCTTACTTGGTGAAGGCCCTGCGTCCGCCAGCAAAATATGCGGTGGTCTTAAGCTCGTATGGATGGGGTGGAGGAGCGATAAAGCACGTTCAGGAAGTTATAGGCCCCACAAAGATGGAGATTGCTGGAGTGGTTGAGATAAACGGCCCGCCAACTGAAAACGATGTCAAGCAGATCGTTGACCTAGGCATGGCTCTAGCTAGGAAGATTAAGGTGGAGGTGCATTGAGCGATTCGGCTGAGAATAAAAAGCGAGCGTTGAAGGAAATAATTAGACAGCTGCACGATGGGGTGCCGCCGCATGAAGTCAAAGCGAGGTTTAAGCATGTTTTAGAAGGCACAAGCTCCGAAGACATTGCCAAGATTGAGCAAGAACTTGTCAAGGAAGGAATGCCTAGGGAAGAGCTTCAAAGGCTATGCGATGTTCACTTGGCCGTTTTTGCGGACCAAGTACAAGAACAAGAACTGCATATTCCGTCTGGGCATCCTATCAACATCCTTATGGAAGAGCACAAGGTTCTTCTGCAACGCGCAGAGAGACTGGGAATCCTTGTGAACATGATTGAGCAGGCATGTGATGTGGTCTATGTCGGTGACGCATTAACAGAGCTGCAAAACATTACAAAGGATTTCCAAGATGCGGAAAAGCACTATTTGCGGGAAGAAAACGTACTTTTCCCTATGATGGAAAAGCATGGAGTCACTGAGCCTCCTGCGATAATGTGGATGGAACACAACAAGATAAGAGACAAAAAGAAGAAGCTTCACAACTTGGTTGAAAAATGGAACACTATGAGCTTTGACGACTTCAAGAAACAATTGACTGAGGCTTCTAAGCCTATATGCGGCATTCTGCCGAGCCACTTTTTCAAAGAGAACAACATACTTTTCCCAACAGCACTACAGGTTGTTCAGAGCGAGGAATGGGAAGAGGCTAGAAAGGAATTCGACGAAATTGGATACTGCTGCTTTACGCCAGCACACTTAATAGCAAAGCCGCAAACCGAAAAGCAAAAACCCGAAGAGGCCCCCGCCGCAGGCATTTTGCAGTTCGAAACTGGGAGTCTTTCAAAAGAGGAAATAGAAGGGATCCTGAACTCGCTTCCAATAGACATATCCTTTGTCGACAAAGAGGATCGTGTAAAATACTTCAACAAGGCTGATAAGAGGATTTTCGTGCGAACCAAAGCCGTAATTGGCAGAAGCGTCCAACTGTGTCATCCGGAAAAAAGCATCCACATCGTGAACAAGATCATAGAAGCCTTCGAGAACGGCGAAAAAGACACGGCTGAATTCTGGATCACAATGAACGAGCGCCTAATTCACATCAGATACTTTGCGGTCAGAGACAAGAATGGCGAATACCTGGGAACTATGGAAGTTACGCAAGACATCACGGACATTAAGAAGATTGAAGGACAGAAGAGACTCTTAGACTGGAAACAATAGCATAAACGAAAAAGCGCGGGAGGAGTCAGAACAAAAAAAGGTTGCTGCTTCACGCTTCAGCTTTCCATCTCTCCATCTATTCACTGATGCGTTCATGTACCGAGCCTACCTATTATTCTGATTGCAGAATTGACTCTCCAGCCGTTTCCCACACATTCTTCCGAAGCAAAGCAGGAATGAATTGTAGGTGCTTGTGACCACGTGTGTGCAAGCGAACGCAAGACTCGTATCCTTCAACATCAATTGGGACGTGCACAAGCTTAAGCAATTAGAGATTATGCACTGGACAAGTACAAAGTTCATTTTTCCTGTCAGTGCTTAAGAATGCTTTTATCTGTGACCCAGATATAAGGGCTGAAAGGAAGTTTGAGATTATGGAATTTAAGGGAAGTCGAACTGAAAAGAATTTGTTGGCAGCATTTGCTGGCGAATCGCAGGCTAGAACTAGATACACATTCTTTGCCAGTGTAGCCAAGAAAGAAGGATACGAGCAAATATCCGGAATATTCCAAGAAACGGCCGATAACGAAAAAGAACACGCTCAACTGTTCTTCAAGCATCTGAAAGGTGGAACCGTGGAAATCACAGCAGCCTATCCCGCAGGCGTTATTGAATCAACAGCGGAAAACTTGAGGGTAGCTGCGGATGGTGAAAAATTGGAGTGGGGAACACTCTACCCGAATTTTGCCGAGGTCGCAGAGGAAGAAGGTTTCAGAGATGCAGCCAGAACTTTCCGCATGGTAGCCAAGGTGGAGAGCTATCATGAAAGGCGCTATCGAAAATTACTGCAAAACATAGAGCAAGGGTCGGTGTTCAAGAAAGAATCCCCTATTAAATGGAAGTGCAGAAACTGCGGTCACGTGTATGAAGGCAGCGAAGCGCCCGAGAAATGTCCTGTCTGTGACCATCCGAGAAGCTTCTTTGAAGTCTGGGTTGAAAACTATTAGAAGCCAGAACTTTACGAGCTTAATTGGCTAACCAGAGCAGACCAGAGCTACTTTTTCAGCTTCTAAACTTTGACACATACGTGTGCTAGTGTACATGTTGGCAAATTAGCGCACGCTTTAATTGTATGGATCGATCGATGGGACGGGACGATGATTGGTTTGAATTCGTATCAGATGCTTACCATGTCTGTCAGCCATGTTGCCTTTCAAATCTGGGAGATACTTATCGAATCAGTGGTTTTCAAAAGGATTCTTGGCCTCAGGTCGTCTCTTGCTTTTGATCTAGCCTTGACCATTAACTGCATATTCATCCTAGGAGCGGTAGTCTTCGTACGATAACGCGCGCTGAGCGATCATGCTTGATTACTACGGACTTGACTTTTCTCCTAACTCGGAAAATGCTTCTATCTGGTCACCAACTAAACCGAAAGCGAGTTTTAATAGGAAAGGTTTTTAGTCAAGTTGTCATATGAAAGACTGCAATAGATTAGGATGTACTGTGAGGATGAATTGAATGTCTGTGTTTGCAGCACCAGGTGCATATGACCGTGCGATAACTGTTTTCTCGCCAGACGGCAGGCTTTTTCAAGTTGAATATGCAATGGAATTGGTTAACCGTGGAGCCACAATTTTGGCAATACGCTGCTCCGGAGGGGTTGTTTTAGGAGCAGAGGAAACCATTGATCCGCTTGAGGAATCAGAGTATTCATGGAAAATCTTCAAAATTGATGATCATGTAGGCGCGGCAATAGTGGGTTTAAGTTCAGACGCGCGCATACTCATAGATCAAGCACGGGTATTGGCTCAGTCCAACAAGTTGACCTACGACGAGCCAATTGATGTGGAAGTTGTAACCAAAAGAATATGCGATATAAAGCAGCTTTACACGCAACACGCGGGTGTAAGACCCTTCGGGGTTTCTATGATATTCGCTGGCGTGGACAAATCAGGAAACCGAGTGTTTGGAACTCACCCAAGCGGAACGTACAGAGGCTACAAAGCTAGAGCGGAAGGCGCTGGAAGAGAAACGGTATTCAACATACTGAAAGAAGAATTCAAGGAAGAAATGGGTCTCAAAGATACGACGAAGCTCGCGGTTAAATGCTTGGCAAAAGCCCTAGAAGCAAGACAGCTGCCTCCAAGAATTAAAGTGACAGTCATCTCTTTAGAAACTAAGAAGATGGAATTTCTGAGCGACGAAAAAATTGAAGGCATCATGAAAGAGCTAGGCGTGGGCAAGTGACTCGGCGATGAGTGATAAGTACACCGTTGCACGCATGACAAAGGATAATGAACACTTTGAAGTGCTTGTAAAACCCCAAAAAGCCTTAGACTACCGTATGAGAAGAATAGCCGGTATAACTGAAGTTCTAGCTGCTGAAACCATATTTTCAGACGCCAACAAAGGTACAAGAGTCTCAGAAGAAGCCCTGCAAAAAGTCTTCGGAACCACGGATGCACTGAAAATAGCCGAAATAATCCTTACAAAAGGAACGTTGCAACTTACGACCGAACAGCGGAGAAAAATGGTTGATGACAAGAGAAAGCAGATAATAGATTTTATTGTAAGACAAAGTGTCGACCCCAAGACAAACCTTCCACACCCACCAGCGCGCATAGAAAACGCTATGGAACAAATCCGCTATTCAATAGACCCGTTCAAGCCTGTAGAAGAACAAGCAAAAGAAATAATCAAACTGTTACGAACGATTTTGCCTCTAAAGATGGAACAAATAACGGTCGCCGTGACCATACCAGCAGAATACTCAGCAAGAGCCTACGGGGCAATCAAAGGATTCGGAACAATCAAACGCGAAGAATGGCGTGCAAACGGCTCATGGTACGGAGTCTTAGAAATGCCCGCAGGCATGTATGCACCGTTCCTAAACAAGCTCGGAGAAGTAACCAAGGGAAGCGGAGAAGTGAAAATAAATCCCTAATCTAAAATTCGTCATGAAAAGAGAGGTGTAAAATTTTGCCAATATTTTTTGAAAGAAGACAACTTGTAACGCCCGGGGACTTGATCGCAGAGGGCGAATACATAGCTGGAGAAAACACGTACATGGAAAAGAACAAAATCTACGCTTCAAGAGTTGGAATCGTCGAATATGAAACCAAGAAAGTTGATGTTGTAGCCCTGAAAGCCTTCTACGTGCCAAGAATGGGAGACATCGTCATAGGTACAATTACAGAGGTTGGATTCAACGGGTGGATGGTGGACATAAACTCGCCATACCCAGCCCTGCTGAAGGCATCTGACGTTTTAAGTAGGCCCTTCAAACCGCAAAAGGACGATTTACCCCAAGTTCTGGACGTGGGAGATCTTGTGGTTGCCAAGATAGTTTCTTATGACAGAACGCATGACCCGCAACTGACGGTTGCCGAACCAGGGTTAGGAAAAATAACCCGTGGACAGATAGTGAAAGTCACTCCAACAAAGATCCCTCGCGTGATAGGCAGGAAAGGTTCAATGATATCGATGATAAAGCAGGAAACAGGTTGCAACATAATTCTAGGCGTTAACGGAGTTGTACTAATTACAGGAAAGACTCTTGAAGACGAGCAGTTGGCAATGAGAGCCATTCTCAGAATTGAAGAAGAATCTCATACAAGCGGCCTTACAGACCGCATAACCCAGATGATTAAAGAAGAGAAATCAGGACGGGAGGAAAACAAAGAATGAATGAAAAACCTGAAAAATTAATCGATAAGAAAGGCTTAAGATTAGATGGAAGAAAACCGAATGAGTTAAGACCGATAAAATTTGAAGTAGGCGCCATAACAAACGCGGACGGTTCAGCCTACGTTGAGCAGGGGAAAAACAAGATTTTAGCGGGCGTGTATGGCCCGAGAGAAGTGCACCCTAGACACTTGGCTCTTCAAGACCGAACCGTTCTAAAGTGCCGCTATCACATGGCGCCGTTCTCAGTTCAGGAACGCAAGTCACCTGCACCTTCAAGAAGAGAGGTGGAGCTTTCAAAAGTCATCAGAGAATCGCTTGAACCGGCAATTTTCATGGAGTACTATCCACGAACGATGATAGACGTTTTCGTTGAAGTACTACAGGCTGATGGTGGAACAAGATGTGCAAGCATAAACGCAGCGGCTTTAGCTCTGGCAGATTCGGGTATCCCGATGCGCGATCTGGTCGTGGCGTGCGCAGCGGGAAAAGTGGACGACACAATTGTGCTGGATTTAATGGATACCGAGGACAAGGTTGGTTCTGCTGACGTTCCAGTGGCTTTAATGCCAAACTTGAATGCTGTAACATTGCTGCAAATGGATGGGATACTGTCGCTTGAAGAGTTCGAAACGGCTGTGAACTTGGCTCTTGAAGGATGCAAACAGATTTACGCCATGCAGAAAGAAGCGCTAAAAACCAAGTACGTAACAACTAAAGAGGAAAGCAAGGAGGAGGCTGAAGAATAGTGACATCCGTAATCACTCGTGTAAAACAGAAACAGATTGCACAATTGATCGCCAAAGGAAAACGTTTGGACGGAAGAGAATTAACAGATTACCGTGAAATGAAAGTTGAACAGGGCATCATTGAACGTGCTGAAGGTTCAGCAAGAGTGCTTCTTGGAAAAACAGAGGTTGTGGTTGGAATCAAAATCGAAATGGGCGAACCTTTTGCAGACACGCCTAACGAAGGCGTCTTAACAGTGAATGCTGAACTTGTGCCTTTAGCTTCACCAAGCTTTGAGCCGGGACCGCCGGACGAGAGTTCCATAGAACTTGCAAGGATCGTTGACAGAGGAATAAGAGAGTCAAAAGCCCTTGACATGGAGAAGCTTGTCATCGAGCCCGGAAAGAAGGTCTTCATAGTCTTTGTGGATGTCTACGTGCTGAATCACGACGGGAACTTGATAGATGCCTCAGCATTAGCTGCTATGGCCGCTTTGCTTAACACGAAAATGGCGAACTACGAAATTGATGGCGGTGAAGTGAAAATCAAGCCAGGCTATGAGCCGCTTCCGATAAAGAGACATCCCATAACAGTCACTTGTGCAAAGATAGGCGACAAACTCGTCGTCGATCCACTCTTGGAAGAAGAACAGGTGATGGACGCAAGAATTTCAATGGCAATTGATGACGATGACAGCATATGTGCAATACAGAAAGGCGGTAGCGGATATTTCGAGCCGAACCAAGTATTCGAAGCGGCTAAAATAGCTAAAGAAAAGACCAACGAACTACGCAAAAAATTGAACTGGTGAACGCCCGATGGGAAGTAGAACCAAGAAAGTTGGACCTACGCGCGGGCTCGGGCCGCGTTACGGTTCCACCGTCAGAAAACGCTACATTAAAGTAATGAAAGAAATGAAGAGACCCCACAGATGCCCCCAATGCGGCTTTTCAAGAGTCAAAAGACAAAGCGTCGGCATCTGGAAATGCAGAAAATGCGGCTTCACCTACACAGGTGGGGCTTACACACCAACTACAAAGCTTGGAATAGTGGCAAAACGCTCAGCCAAAGGACTACCGACTGAAGAAACAGTAAAACCGATGGCAGAAGAAGAAACAACCTGACTTTCCCCAATTTTTCAAGAAACTAAACCCGCAAATCAGGCCTTCACATTTAGGGGCTGATTCAACGAAGGCAAAGGCTACTGTGCGTTTGAAGTTTACTTCAGAAAAACAGTCAGAAACAGTCTTTAACTCTTTAGAACCAGAGATCAAGAACCCATCTACTATGCGCTCTAGGGCAAATTTGGAGAAAGAAGGAATGTTTTTGGTTTTGAAAATTGAAGCTAACGACACAGTTGCTTTGCGCGCTGCTTTAAACGCACATTTAAGATGGATAAACTCGGTGCTAAATGTTCTGGAAGTTCTGAAAACACAGTAGCACTTGACACAGCTGGTTTATTGAGAAAATCGCCAATAGGACCCGTAATTTCCATTCTTGAAGACTCCTTCGCATCAGTGTTGCTTGAAATTCTGCCCACCTAATCAGCCATGGCTCGTTGGGACACAATAAGAATAGGTCCACTGGCTAAGGGTTTGAGAAAATGTTAATTAACAGCTTAGCTTATTGCTGTGCAGATGGAAGGATAAGAGTGAGTGATGATATTTCGCAGCTTCCACCACAAGTTCAGGAACGCTTGCTGAGGCTTCAACAGCTTCAACAGACTCTTCAATCAATTTTAGGGCAGAAGCAGCAGGTGGAAATTGAACTAACGGAAATTGATCAAGCCCTGAATGAGCTGCAGAATCTGACCGATGATGCTGTTATATACAAAGCAACGGGCTCATTATTGATGAGATCGGAAAAAGCAAAGGTATCGGCTGAATTGACCGATCGGAAAGATCTTCTAAACACAAGGGCATCCATTTTGGGAAAACAAGAAGAACGTTTACGTGGTCAACTGAAAGACATACAAACCAAGCTTCAAGAAGACCTGAACCCGGTTTCTCCATTCACCTAGCCGATCACGCTGTACTAGGTGAGGTTTGTGGAAGAGCTGGGCATACCAGAATTAACCAGTGAACAAATTGAGGAATTATCTTCATTAGCAGAAGAAGCAGCCAGAAAACATGTTCTGTCAAGGGTTTCATTGAAAAAGATAGAAACATTAAACATAAGCGCTGAAACAGAAGGCACAAATCCGGTTGAGCTGAAAGTCGAAGTGGATATCGTATTATCACCATCGATGAAAAATTTTAACGTGCAAAAGCTTGCCGATGAAGCCATTAAAAAAGCCTTCAATTCAGCCGAAAAATACCTGAGGGAAGTGACGTGTCGTTCACAGAAATAACTAACCTTTTAGACACGGTGGACGCGAAGTTTGTTGTCTTGTTATGTCACCATAATGCCGATCCAGATGCAATCTGTTCAGCGTATGCACTCGCAAGTTTGTTGAAGCAATCACGACCGAAAATGGATTTTGAGATCGGCGCTGCACATGGAATAAGCCGACTTTCAAGACACCTTCTCCAGTACTTACCCATAGAGGTAAAAACGCAGCCCAGCGTGGAAAAAGCCGACGCAATCATGCTTCTTGACACTAACACAGTCCAACAACTGGACAACTTGGCTGAAAAAGTAAGGAATTCCAAATCGCCAATTATAGTCATTGACCATCATGCATGTCATCCAGAAACTAAACAGATTGCAAAAATTTGCATAAACAATGAAGAAACATCATCTACATGTGAAATCGCTTTTGACTTCTACAAACAGATGGGCATAAAGCCCGGTGGGAACGAGGCCAAAGCCCTTTTTCTGGGCATAGCATTTGACACACGACATTTCGTCCTAGCCAACTCAACCACTTTAAAGAACATTGCAGAGCTCATCGACGTCGGCGTGAACGCGCAAGAAACTTTGTCGCTGCTTTCGCTGCCTATGGACTTCTCTGAACGAGTGGCGAGGCTGAAGGCTTGCAGAAGAACCAAGCTTTTCAAGATTGGCGAATGGATAATTGCTTTGTCACACGTGAGCGCCTATCAGGCTTCAGCGGCCCGGGCTATGATCGAACTGGGTGCTCATGTTGCCGCTGTCGCCGGAGAAAAAAATGGGACCTTGGAGATTAGCCTGCGCAGTTCGCTTGAGTTTTATAAACAAACAGGCATCCACTTGGGAAAGGATGTCGCGAAGCCTTTAGGTGAATATCTTCATGGCATGGGAGGTGGCCACGCCACAGCTGCCGGAGTCAACGGTGAAGGAGACATCGAGCTTGGACTCAAACGGTGCTTATCGCTTCTAAAGGAAAGGTTGGCTAGCCATAATTAAGTAGTTACTCTTAAATGAGCGGATACGCCGCTTGAAGTGGGCAGGCATCGCTTACATGGCAGTAATTGAAACGAAGAACCTCACCTACACGTACCCCGGTAGCACAACACCATCAATCAGTGATGTTTCTCTAAAAATAGAAAAAGGCGAATTCACACTAATCACGGGCCCGAGCGGATGCGGAAAGACAACCCTCTGTCGATGCTTTAACGGATTGATCCCTCATTTCTACCAAGGTGAAATGAAGGGCGAAATAACTGTAACAGATTTCAACGTTACCGAACACCCAATCTATGAACTAGCAAGGCATGTTGGACTTGTATTTCAAAACCCGGAAAACCAGCTTTTCGCTTTATCCGTCGAAAAAGATGTGGCCTTTGGGCTTGAAAACCTCGGCGTTCCAAGAGAAGAAATGCGCAAGAAAGTGGACTGGGCACTGCAGCTTACAGGCATCTACGATTTAAGGGAAAGAGCACCGCATGAACTCTCAGGTGGACAGCAACAACGCGTTGCCATAGCCTCGGTGTTAGCTATGCAGCCTGAAGTAATAGTTCTAGATGAGCCTACATCTTTCCTAGACCCTTTAAGTGCAAAGAAAATATTTGAAGTCATCCGAGAACTGAACAGAAACCTTGGAATAACCGTTGTGCTTGTTGAGCATAGACTTGACTTAACAGCCAGATACGCGGATCACATAATCATATTGGACAAGGGAAAAATCGTTTTGGACGGCGATCCCCATGAAATCTTATGCTCTGAAGAAGCTCGCTTGATCGGAGTTGGTATTCCAAAAGCGACACGGCTCTATCAGATACTTGGAAAAGATGGAGTAAACCTCGGCGATACGATTCCGTTATCTTCTGAGGAGATGGCAAAGCTGCTTAAGGAGGCCTTTGAAAGTCGATGATTGAAGTCAAAGGCGTCCGCTTCACATATCCAAACGGTATCGAAGCTTTGAAAGGAATATCCTTAACCATTGAAGACGGCGAATTTTTGGCAATAATGGGACAAAACGGCGCTGGAAAAACAACACTGGTCAAGCACTTCAACGGATTGCTTAAGCCAACCAAAGGACAGGTGCTCGTCGATGGAGTCGACACAACAAAAGTGAGCGTGGCAACCCTATCTAGGAACGTGGGGTTCGTCTTTCAAAACCCGGACCATCAGCTTTTCAGCGAAACAGTTGAAGAAGAGATAGCCTTCGCATTAAGGAATTTCGGGTTCAAGGAAGAAATCACTGAAAAAAGGATAACATGGGCTCTGAACCTTTTAGCTTTAACCCAGTACAGAAAGACTTCCCCGTTCATGCTGAGCGGCGGAGAAAGGAAACGAGTGGCTCTAGCTTCAGTGTTGGCATGGGATCCAAAAATGTTGATACTGGACGAGCCGACGATAGGACAGGATTACGAGCAGAAGGAAAAACTTCGCCAATTTATCTTGCAGATGAAGACTCAGCAAAAGACAGTAATCGCCGTGACACACGATGTCGAGTTTGTGGCTGAATGCAACCCGAGAGTTCTGTTGATGCGCGAAGGAAAAATCATCGCCGATGGCGAAGCAGGAGAAATTCTCACCGACCGGGAAATCTTGGCACAGGCATCAATCGTACCCCCACAGATAGCCCAAATCTTCCTAGAACTACCTAACTTGAACCTCCCGAAAGATGTGATTGACGTCTACGAGGCACAAAAAATCTTGCTTAACCTTCTGGAGAAAGGCGTAAAATGAGCGTTTTCAACGGGCTCAAGTTTCGAAAAGTTTACTCGCCTATCCACAACTTAGATCCAAGGATAAAATTCATCTACGTCTGCGCAATTTTCGCTGCTGCAATAGTTTTCGGGGAACTAATACCCTTAATGGTGCTTTTCCTCGTGCAGATTCCATTTGTCCTTTTGGCCGGAGTTAGACGTGAGTGGCTCCATTCAATGCGGGGAGCCGCCTTTTTGGCCACGGTAATCTTCTTGACAAACTTCATTTTCAAATTTATCGGAGCGAACTACACGGTCACAGCAGAGATCCTAGAAAGCTCCACAGCCTTGACCTTGCGTTTCATAGTGCTCGTTGAATCCTTCTCCGTATTCTTTCTAACAACTTCACCGGACCACCTAGGTTTAGCCTTAGAGCAGACACACGTGCCATACGAGTTCGTCTTCGCCTTCACAACCGCTGTACGCTTTGTTCCTGTCTTGGCAGAAGAAGCCCAAACAATTATGGACGCTCAAAAAGCCAGAGGCCTAGAGCTTGAACGCGGAAACTTTCTGAAAAGGATCAGAAGCTACATTCCAATCCTCATCCCCCTAATCGTGAGCGCGATTCGCAGAAGCTTAGAATTGGCTGAAGCCATGGAATCTCGTGCATGGGGGGCCACCAAGAACCGCACCAACCTATATGTGCTTAAAATACACAGAGGCGACGTCATCCTAATAGCCATAACAATTGGAGTCTTGGCAGCCGCGATATACGTTCGGCTGTTCGTTGGGATCCCATCAGTAGCTGACCTATTGAGAAGTCTGGTTTAAGCCACAAGACTTTTAATTCAAGCGCCTGTGTAAAGGGTCTTCGGGAGATTGAAGCCGTTGAAGTGGTTAAAAGCGGCGGCGGATGAAATTGTTGAATGCATCAAACTCTCTATTGAACAGCTTAACATGAAACAAGTTGAACGGCTTATCGAGCTCATGCTTGAAGCAAAAGTCAAAAAGATTTTCACGGTGGGCATGGGGAGAAGCGGATTTGTCGCTAGAGCTTTTGCCTTACGGCTAATGAATCTAAGTTTTAACGTATATTTCTTGGGTGAAACCATAACGCCGGCAGCCGAAAAAGGAGACTTGCTGATAGCCATTTCAGGCACTGGCAGTACAAAAATGGTGTTAACCGCAGGCTCCGCCGCCAAGGACATCGGCGCCAAGGTCATTGCAATCACGTCTTTTCCTGAATCTGCATTGGGACAGCTAGCTGACCTGGTTGTAACGGTTAAGGGAAGGACGAAGGCAGGCATGCCCATAGAAGAGGATTACTTAGCTAGGCAGATTATCGGTGAACGTGAACCATTGACTCCACTTGGAAGCATCTTCGAGAACAATTGCATGGTTTTCTTGGACAGTTTAGTCGTGGAATTAATGCATCGGATGGGCCGAACTGAAGCAGACTTGAAACGTAGACATGCGACAATAGAATAGGAAAGGAAGAACTGGGAAGGAGCGCCGAGGAAAAAGGCCGAAATGTAAACGGGCCTTATCGTTTGACAGTTCTATGCGTTTGTCTTTGAGTTTTTCCGTTAGCTTACTATCTTGCGTTTTGTTTATCTTGGGGCTGAGTTGTGTTAGTATGCTAAGGATTGTGCGTGCATATAACTTATTAAGACTCGCGATACAATATATACAGAAAATCACTACACGCTCTGAACGAAATATGGTAGGGTAGTGCCAACAATGAAGGAACAGATGTCAGGAACTTCCAACACTCTGGAGGAAGCAGCGGTAGGCGTCATAATAAAAGAGGAGGCTAGAAAACCAACTGCTTTCAGAGAGGCTTACCCCATACAAGAGCCCTACGTCTATGCGGCAATAATTAAAGATCCAGAAACCCAAAAAATACATTACGAGATTATCGAACCTACCCTTCAGAAAGAAGAAGAGGAGAAACTGAGAGAGTTAAAAGCGTTCTTGATGGAAGAAGTTGACGTAAACTTAAAGGAAATAGAAACAAAGGAGAAAGCAGAAAACTACCTGAGAGAAAAAACAAAAGAAATAATCAAAAAATACCGCATAAAAGTTCCAAGCGAAGCGGTTGACAAACTCATATATTATATAATAAGAGACTTCATCGGCTACGGAAAAATAAATCCATTAATGAAGGATCATTTGATCGAAGATATATCTGCAGACGGCGTGAACATACCAATCTATGTTTGGCACCGACTGTACGAATCATTACCCACAAACATCATATTCAAGGATGAAGCAGAATTAGACTCCTTCATAATACGCATGGCGTATCTGTCTGGAAAAAACATTTCCATAGCCTCCCCAATGTTAGACTCATCGCTTCCAGACGGTAGCCGCATCCAGTTAACCTATGGAAATGAAGTGACGCGAAGAGGGTCAACATTCACTATCCGACGCTTCAGAGTCGACCCGCTAACAATATCAGACTTAATTGCCTTCAAAACTGTTTCTTCAGAAATGGCCGCATACCTATGGTACATCATAGAAAACAGGGCGTCAGTATTAGTGGCAGGTGGAGTGGCTTCCGGAAAAACAACCATGCTGAACTGCTTATCAATGTTCATAAAACCAGAAATGAAAATAGTGAGTGTTGAAGACACGCAGGAGCTCAACCTTCCACATGAAAACTGGATACCTTCAGTTGTAAGATTAGGTTTTGGACATGAAGACAAAAGAGGCGGAACAATAACGCTTTTCGATCTGCTGAAAGCGGCTGTTAGACAAAGACCAGACTACATTATCGTAGGCGAAGTCCGAGGGGAAGAAGCTTACACTTTGTTCCAAGCCATGGCGACAGGTCATTTAGGAATGTGCACTCTGCATGCAGAATCAGTTGAAGCCGTAATAAACCGGCTTGAATCCGAACCGATGAACATTCCGAAACCACTGATAGCAATGACAAACGTCATAATGGTCATGGCGAGAACAGAAATTGAGGGAAAACCGGCTAGAAGAACCAGCACAACGACAGAGGTTATAGAACTCGACCCAAACAAAACGAATATACTGACTGGACAGGTTTTCAGTTGGAACCCAAGACTTGACACATTTTCCTTTTCTGGTCACAGCACAATCCTAGAAAGGCACATGAAGAAACAGGGCGTCAATGAAGAAGAAGTCAAACGGGAACTACGCCGAAGGCAAACCGTTCTGGATTGGATGACACGTAAAGGCATTCGACGTTATACTGAAGTCGCAAACATAATTCGGGAATACTATGCTAATGCAGATCGTGTTTTCCAAAAAGCCAGAGTTGGACTTAAATGAAAAGCAGCAAATCCTTTGAAAAAATCAAAACGTTCTGCAAACATATCAGAGCAAGGCTTAAGCTGCCTTCGGCGAGGAGGTCGAGTTCCAAATCAGAAGTGCCACAGGAGAAATTGAAAATAGCGTTGGAAAACCCGCAGTCAATTGCTTATCAGCTTGTTGGAGAGAAAACGGCGCCATTTCTGCCGCTTTTCAAGGATTTGGACTCAAACCTGCAGAAGTCAGGGTTGAAAGTCAACTTCAAAGCCTATGTCAGTCTAACAGTTTTTGCTACGATTTTGGTTTCTCTTTCCATTTTGGCTTCAATTCCATGCTTGCTCTTTTTCGTTTTTGACATACCAATTTTGCCAGCGATTTTTTTCGGTGTGGGCGGAAGCTTGTTCACATTTGCGTTCTCAACCTTCGGATTTTACGTTTATCCGATCTATCGTGCGGACACTCTTAAAAGAGAGTTAGAAGACGAGTTGCCGTTCACAACTGGTTACATGGCTATTCTTACAAGTGCTGGTGTTTCTCCGGAAAAGATATTCCAGTCGCTTTCAAATCTCAGCGTTCCACTGGCTGTGTCCACAGAGGCCAAAGACGTCGTTAGAGATGTGAACCTCTTCGGTTCAGACATAATTTCCGCTCTGGAGGTGATGTCAAAGCGAACACCATCTGAAAGTTTTCGCGAAATGATTGAGGGGTTCATTTCAACAATTCATTCAGGCGGCAACCTCGCTGCATATCTTCGCGAAAAATCCAAGCAATATATGAAACTGAAGAAAATAGGTCTCAAAAAATATTCAGACACCTTGTCCATGCTCTCAGAGGTTTACGTCGCGCTGCTTCTGACAGGTCCTCTCTTTCTGGTCATCATGCTGTCGGTCATGGCTATGCTCGGCGGAGGCAATCTTGGATTACTCAGCCCCGACCTTCTTCTAAGTTTACTCACCTACATGGGAATACCGCTCGGTGCCACGATATTTCTGATAATCTTGGACGCAGTATCGCCTAAATGGTAATGAAAATGCCTAAAATCGAAAAGAAAGTGAAAAAAATCACGTGGGTCGCCTCAATTGCGTTAGCTGCGGCCATTATGCTGTTTGCTTTTCTGAGGTTTTGGGAAACTGCAACATTTGATGAGTTTGTATTCTTCGCCATTATATCATCTGCTTTCCCTCCTGCAGTCTTGAACTACATTGACCATAAGTGGAGAAAAGCCATAAACGAGCATTTACCCGACCTTTTCAGAAGCATAGTTCAGGCCCAAGAAACAGGTAGGACATTGCCTCAGGCTTTAGAGGAAGCTTCCAAAAGAGACTATGGGCCACTTACTGCAGAGTTGAAGAAGATGACAACACAGATTTCTTGGGGGATGAGCTTTGAAGAAGGCCTTTTGGCCTTCGGAAAGCGCGTAAACACGGTGCTGGTGCAGAGAACTGTGCCAATGATAATTGAAGCAAGCCGTTCAGGCGGGCACGTGGAAAAGGTTTTCGATCCCATGGGGAAGTTCATACAGACAACACTTCTCCTGGATAAAGAACGCCGAACCCAGACAAGACCATACATAGCAATAATCTACGTGGCCTTTTTCGTATTCCTATTTACCATCATACTGCTTTTCAGATCGTTCTTCGTCGGAATGGAGGGCTTACCCGTATTTACAGCCGGAATCATGCCGCCAAGTCAGATACAACGAATGTTTTTCCATATGACGTCGATTCAAGCCTTTTTCGGAGGACTGGTTGCGGGAAAAATGGGAGACGGAACCATAAACGCAGGATTGAAACACAGCCTGATCTTGATGCTCTGCGGCTACATTGCTTTGAAACTCTTCATGTGAGGCGACTAGAATGGACAGAAAGCTTGGAAAGTTCCTACGGAGCAAGCGGGCTATAACTCCTGTCTTAAGCAATCTTCTTCTTACGGTTGTAGCGGTAGCAGCTATGGCACTTGCCACGACGGCAACATATGTCATAACAAGTAACCTGCGAGACACCATGGGTGAACGCGTCATTATAGAGGATGTATGGTTCAACAATCTGACTGGTAGCATTGACGTCTATGTTCGCAATGTTGGAAAAGTCCTTGTTCGAGTTTCAGGAGTCTATGTCAATCACACCAAAGGCTCTTTCACAGGAGCCTTTTCGCTGGAAATAGGCGAGCACCGCTGGCTCAACATTTCAAAAAGTTGGAGCCCCAGCGACCTTTTTTACATAGACATTGTCACAACCAGGGGAACGCACGTCGGAGGCTACTATAATGCGCCTTAAGCACGACAAGCATGCGGTGAGCAATGTCATAGTCGTGATGCTCAGCCTAATCCTGATAGTGATTATAGTCACGAACGTTGTACTCTGGAGTTATCAGATGAACCAGTCTGACTGGGAGAGAATACGTGAAGACTTGAAGATCACCGAGGTTTCTCGGATCACTAGTTCTTGGTTCCTGGCTCAAGGCGAATACATGACAAATATCGGGAGCAAAATGAGCGGCACCTATAGAGACACGCAAGCTGTCGACGACCACTTTGAAAGTTTCATAGAGGGCTTAAACTGGTGGAATTCGAACTACAGCTATCGAAGGCAAGCAACCATCGTAAACAACGCCCAATCGTTGCTGCGCTCGAACTATTCGGTTAGTATAACAATGGACACTGCTTCCTTGGTTTCCTCCGGCAAAGTCTTGTCAAATGGAAATGATTTGAGGGTTTTATATTGGTCAATAGGAAATTGGGTCGAACTAGATAGAGAAGTTAAAGATGTGAACAGTACTTCAACTCAAATCTGGTTTGAAACCCAGTCCGCAATCGCAGCAAGTGGCTCAGACAACAATTGTTTCATCTATTACGGAAGCCCAACCGCTGGAAGTCCACCTGCGAATCAAAGCAATGTATATTTGTGGTTCGATGATTTCAATAGGGTAGATAACGCGGATATTACTACAGAACCCTCTTATAACGTCAAGACCGGTGGTGGTACTTGGTCAATTCAAACTGGGATGCTTAAGGATGTGGGAGCTGCCGGGGATCCAAACAAACTAATGATCACTGCACTGGGGAATGTCAGCAGCTCTATAGATATGCTTGTGAAAATCAACGTAACTTCTTTCGCGGGCGGCGACTACCGCAGAATGGGATTATCGTGCTGCATGGACACTAATCCTTCTAGTGGAAGCGGGTACTGCGGTCTGTTTCACGACGATAGAAATAGTCTGGACCTTTTGAATGATCTACGTTCCTGGGGCACACAAGGAACCTACGGCTGGTCATTAGACACATGGTACTACATGAGGTTCAGAGTAATTGACCCTTCAAGCAGACTCGGAAAGATCAAAGTCTGGCAAGTTGGAGCAACTGAGCCTACTGCATGGACAGTGAATGGTAACTTCGGAAGTGGAACTGCTAGGAACTGGGGGTCAGTTGGGTTTGCAGGTTCAAGAACAACTGACACAACCTATTTTGACGGCATCGTTATTCGTTACATCGCTGATCCAGAGCCTACAGCTACTGTAAGCGCAGAAGAAAGCCAAATTGACAACATGCTTGACGTCGATGGCACCTTCATTATAAACTTGGCCACTTATCCTCTAACTCAGATCCAGACTGTTGAGATGCAAATGAGGTATAGATCTAGCGATATCGGTGAAAAATGGTATCTGAAAGCTTACAACTGGGCATCGTCAATGTATAGCGATAGCGATTTCAACTTTACTGCAGGTCACAAGCCAACAACAGGTTGGGATTACTACACAGTTAACCTCACGGATCAATGGAAGAGTTATGTGTATAGCAATGGCACGTTATGTGTGAAGTTGGTTGATGAAGGAGCGGATGCCAATCAAACGACTATTGACATTGACTTCTTGGGTATAAGGGTGGTAACGAATGGGACAGAGTTCACTTTTGACAACAAGGCTGCTTTGACTTGTCATTTGGTCAGTTTATGGGTAAATAACTCAACACACCATCAGAGATATGATATGAACTTATTCATTGATTTAGGACAGACGTTGACTTATCGTCGTTTTGACATATGTCTGCCAAACAAACCATACGTAGTTAAGGTCGTCACAGAAAGAGGAAATATTGCGACATATCGCGGCGACGCGACATAGACGTTGTTACTTTATCTTCTCTTTCAGGGCCCTTATCACTTCTTTTTCGTTGATAGCCTCTATTACTTGAATATTATAAAGCTCTGCCATTTTTTTTGCGTTTTCGCTCATCCTTGGAATCGCAATCAGGTAAGCGTTGCCCGGTGAGACATCAAATATTTTGGCGAATAGTGCAATCACTGGTTGCTCAGACACGGCAGATTCGGTTGATGTTGCTAGATCAATCACTGTCACTTTCTTCGCACCATCTCCTTTACGGGCTACCACGTCGAACATGTGATTAGCCCCAGACTTGCCCTTGAGAAAGGATGGAGCTTCAACCTCGAATCCGTTTTCCGCAAGGAACTCTCTTATTGGTGTGATTAGAACCCAGCCTAGTGCAGCTTCTTCTTTCGCTTCTTCTTTCATGCTGTAGGAATAAACATCTTTAATCAGAACATCTTCAAACGTGAAATTTCCGTGGCAGTCTCGACAGAAGAGTGCGGCTACTGGAATGTCGAAACTTTTGTGGCAGTCTTTGCAAGTGCACCATATTCCAGCTCGTCTGTAATCGATGTCGAGTTTTCTCAGTTCATCGTGGCATTTTTGGCAGACGAGTTTGCCGCCTTTATGGAAGTTTTCTTCTACATCCATGTATCCGCATTTGACGTGTTCAATGAGGGAGCTTTTCTGGATGTCAAATGATTTGCAGTACGGACAACAATAGTGGATAGAAATACTTGTGGAATTGCATTTTGGGCAGAATATGATCTTGTCATAAAGCTTTCTTTCAAGTATTCCAGCTTCATAGAGCTTGTTTAGCAATTCTTCGGCTCTTGAATGATCGCCCACAATGGTTTCAACTATGGGATAATGATATCCCAGTTTAGGGTCAAATACGGGTACAAGCTCACTGATTTCGCCGCTCAGAAATTTACTTAGGAAAACCTGCGTATTTCGATCTTTGTAAAGTTCAATGCGTTCCGCTTTACCCGTTTTTAACGCACCATTCCCTAACTAGTCATAATATATAACTGTTTCAAGAGTTAAAATTTCCGTTTTAACCTGCTTAAACATTTTCAGAAAGGTTTTTAAAATTTTGCTGGCTGGTGGACTTATCCAAAGTGGTTTAAAATGAGTTCGCGTCAGAGGCGGATCGTTCACTGTCCGAAATGTGGTTTTGCTTTTGACATAACATATGGCAGAGCTTTCGCTTGTTCTGGCTGTCCATCCTCTGTGCAGTGCAAGGCGGCAAAATGTCCAAAGTGCGGGCATGAATTTCCCTTATCGCAACCCTAGATACATGAGCCTTCTCCTTTTAGACTTTTTTGTCCAACTCGAACCCACATATTTCATCCCCACTAACCGCACATTTCAATTCAACAGCTTCTAGGCGTGCATTGACAACTTGGAGCGCGCTACATACTAGACATAAGCATGGTAGCAAGAGACTACGGAAAAACAGCCTAGCCCCGTACGCGTTGCATTCATTCCCATAGTCTTGACAATTGCCGCACGAAAAACCTTGACTATACTACAGGCTCTCAAGCCGATCATGCTGAAACAGAACCATCCGCAAAAGCACTTTGTCCAGACAAAACAGCACTGATAGGTCTCATGTTGAATTAGGGGGAGTTTAAGGCTTGGTGATCAAGAGTCAGAATCAACATTTTGAGTTTATAGTCATGTTTTTTAATGAGAATCTTCATATTTCAAGCGCAACATAAAAACGATAACGATCAACAGTCTACGGTGAACTAGTTGGCGACGCAACCCGTTTCAAAACGTCTGGTGATTCGCTGGACGACATTGAAGGGATTAGCTGCAATAATCCTGTTTCTAGTGTTGGCAGTTTTGACTGAATATTTGGTTGTTCTTTACGCTATGAACCAGGGCGCCACAGATCCAACACTTCTAAAAATCGAATGGCCAGTGACGATAGCCATTAGCCCCTTGTTCCATCTAGTTCCTATCGCCGTAATAGTCACACTTGTATTCAGCTGGACGTATTTGACAAGGAAGTTGGCAGTGAAGCCGCAGGAAACACGGAAAGGAAAAGTTGTGACCTCTACTAAGCGTGGAATGGAATCGAGGAAGTTTGCATCGAAGACAAGTCGCGCTGTAAGGAAATTCTTCGGAAGGATAAAGTCGGGATTGTTAAGGGTAAAGGGTGTTTCTTATCTCTGGCAGAAAATACATTTCGCAAGAGTGACTATAAAGAGCGCCTTAACGGTGCTTCTGACGTTTCTAGTGCTTGTCCTGATCGTGTCCCTTGTGACTTATCCGCAGTTGATTTACAGGACCGTGGCGAGTGCCTATCAGAATAATCCATCACTGCTTAACTTCGTTCTCTCAGTGGACAATTCCACAAGAGCCTTTGCTGAAGCCGTGCCCCCCATCGGATGGATCACCACAGCCGTCAACAATGCCTTGCTGGCGATTTCCCCAGCCATTAGAGACTCCGGTCAAAGTTTTGGAGGTTTAATCAGGCCTTTGGCAAGTCTAGATAATGACGGTAAGTATTTGGTTTTTCAAAACGCTGCAGCATGGATTTCTGTGCTGTTAATATTGTTTTACGGGGAGTACCTGCGGAAAGGTTATCGGTATAAGAAGAAATAGCGAAAGCTAAGGGATTTTGATGGCTGACCACCCCAGGTTTGGTCCAGCTGGGGTTCCTCCAGTATTCAGGTTCATGAAAGCTACTTTGGCAGATGTTCTTGGACTTTTGCGTGAGGAGGGTCTTGATGCATTTGAATACGAAGCTGTCCGTTGGGGTATGAAACCGCAGGTAAAGAAAGAGGATGCTGAGAAGCTTGGTTCGAAAGCTAAAGAAAATGACATTTGGCTCAGCCTCCATGGTTCCTACTTCATAAACTTGTGCGGAAAAAAAGCGATTGTTGAAGCAAGCAAACGACGCCTGATCGCATGTGCAACTGCGGCTGAATGGATGAACGCACACGTTGTTGTTTTCCACCCTGGTTTTTATGGTGAAAAACCTCCGAGAGAAGCCTTTAAACTCTGCTTGCAAGCATTGAAAGAAGTTGTTGAAGTCATGAGGGCTCAGGGAATCAGAAGCGTGAAAGTTGGCCCTGAGACGATGGGCAGGCTTCATCAACTTGGAAGCTTGGACGAGATTTTGAGCTTATGTGAGATGGTTGAACAAGCACAGTTGGTGATTGATTGGTCGCATTTACATGCAAGGGATAGGGGTCGTTTCAGCACGGTAGAGGATTATCGGCAAGTTGTAGTGCACATTGAGAACCGACTTGGAACGGATGCCGTTAAGAACATGCATTGCCATTTCACGAAAATCGAATTCACGAGTCAGGGCGAAAGACGTCACCACACGTTGGAAGAGAAACGTTACGGACCTGACTTCAGGATGCTTGCTAAAGTAATAGCTGAATTCCGGTTGAAGCCAGTTATCATAAGCGAAAGCCCAATCCTAGATGTGGACGCTATTAGGATGCGTGACATCGTGCAAGAAGAATGGAGTAAAACCTGAATGGGATTCTGCTGCGATACATTTTTTATGCAGTCTTATAGTGCTGTTTATGGGTACGTGTTTTGGTGCGGTTGAAAGGTTTCCAAAAACTGACATCCGTTGATGACGCGCTGCAAGTGTTCTTCACAACATTGCAGATGAAACGGTTGAAAACTGTCACTATTCCTTTGGTTTCAGCTTTAAACCGTGTTTTGGCCGAAGACATCATTGCAGAGGTGAATCTGCCCAGATTTGACAGGTCAGCTGTTGATGGATACGCTGTTATGGCGGAGGATACTGTTGGGGCCACGCAGTTCAAGCCGAAAACTCTGCAACTTACCGATCGCGATGTTATTCGCGACAAGCAGACCAAGCAAGTGTGGACAGGAATCCCCATTCCTAAAGGAGCAAACGCGGTTGTGATGCTGGAAGATACTAAGCGAATTAGGGTTGAAATTGAGGTTTGGAGCCCTGTTACTCCAGGTGAGAACGTTTCGAAAAGGGGTGAAGACATTAGAAAGGGAGAGGTCGCCGCAAGTGCCGGGATGCGCCTGAGGCCTCAACATTTGGGGTTGATAGCTGCTTTAGCCGTAAGTAAAGTTAATGTTTTTGAGAAGCTCCAAATTGGAATTTTAGCCACTGGAAATGAACTTGTAGAGTTAGGCGGCAAGCTGCGGGAAAACCAGATTTTTGAGGTTAACAAACTTGTCCTTTCATCCTTATGCTCTGAGTTGGGCGCTGACGCAATTGATTTGGGCATTGCAAGGGACGATGTTGATGAGATCTTTGAGAAGTTGAAGCTTGGGCTTGAAAAGGCTGATGCGATAATAACGTCTGGAGGGACAAGTGTCGGGAGTTCAGACCTTGTTCCAGACGCTGTTAGTAAGATTGGAAAACCAGGCGTCCTTGTTCACGGTGTGGCTATGCGTCCAGCTATGCCAACTGCACTAGCCATAGTGGATGGAAAGCCTGTACTGATTCTTCCGGGAAACCCTGTTGCGGCCATGGTGGGCTTCGAAGTCTTCGGTAGACCATTAATATTTAGAATGCTTGGGCTGAGACAAGCAGAGTGCAGATTTGCGGTGCAGGCTAAGATGACTAGGAAAGTCGCTACGACGCTGGGGAGGAAGAATTTTGTCCGTGTCAGCGTCTTCCAACATAATCACAAGTTGTTTGCCGAGCCTGTAAGCGCTCGAGGTTCGAGTATGATTTCAACGATGACAAGGGCTAATGGTTATGTGGTTGTTCCAGAAAATCGGGAAGGCTTAGAAGAGGGAGAATCGGTTTCGGTGCAAATGTTTGACGATGTGAAAGTGGCTGATTGAATTGTTTAAGAAACTGTTGACTTTTGATGAGGCACAAAGGGTCATTCAGCAGCAGTTTAAACCCAAGCCTTTAGGTGTTGAAGATGTCTCCCTCTTAGAAGCCGGCAACCGTGTTCTCGCAGAAGATGTAAAGGCCAAACTGGATGTTCCGCCATTCAGTCGGTCAACTGTTGACGGATACGCAGTTAGAGCAGAAGACACTTTCGGAGCAGAGGAGAACAGGCCGACTGTGTTGAAAGTCTGCGGGTCTGTTAAGATCGGCGAGCCTCCTAGAGCGAAAGTTGGTCAGGGCAAGGCTGCTGAGATTGTTACTGGTGCTCCGATGCCTGAAGGTGCTGATGCGGTTGTGATGGTTGAGTATACTGAGCGGAAGGGTAGGGATGTTCTTGTTTTCAGTGCAGTTGCTAAGGATGAGAACGTGATGAAGGCAGGGGCAGACATCAAAGAAGGTGAAACTGTTCTGAAGGCGGGGCAACTGTTGGGTTCAAGAGAGATTGGCGTTTTAGCTGCCCTAGGCATGGTGAAAGTTAAAGTCTATGCGGTTCCACGTGTGGCAGTTCTCTCGACGGGCGCAGAAGTGACCGAGCCGGGCAGAAGATTGCCTTCTGGAAAAATTTATGACATAAACGCTTACAGTTTAAGCACAGCTGTGTTGGAAAGCGGTGGAAAACCAATTTTTTTAGGCGTTTTTCCAGATAGCTTGGATGAATTGGAGAAAGCTCTAAGGCGTGCGCTGACTTCTGCGGATATGGTTATAACTTCTGGTGGAGTTTCAGTAGGTCCGAAAGATGTTATGCCTAAGGTGTTAAATTCGCTTGGAAAACCAGGCATTGTTGTTTGTGGAATTGCGATTAAGCCTGGAAAGCCGACAACGGTAGCCTCTCTAGGCGGAAAACCAGTGTTTTCGCTGCCTGGGCATCCGACGTCTGCATTGCTGGTTTTTCATCTTTTTGCGCGTCCAATAATTCAACTCATGGCTGGAAGAAAATCGGAGAAAAGTTTAGAGGCGAAGGCTTTTGCTGCGATGAGAATGTTTCCGGCAAAGGGGAGGAGAACATTTGTCATGGTTAAGTTGAAGCATGATAAGTCGGGTCAGTTGGTGGCTGAGCCTGTGTCTGTGTCGGTTTCGGGTGCGATAACAACCCTTGCAAGGGCAGATGGGTTTGTGGAGATACCTGAAAACCTGCAATTTGTTGATGCTGGCGAAATGGTCACTGTGCATCTTTTCAAAAGCCTTGGGGAGAGCTGGCTTTAGCTTTCCAGAGTGCTTCTTTTGCTTGTGGCGTATGCTGTGAAAACCCATGTTAGGATTAGGTAGGCTATCATGAATGTCCCAAGGACGTAATTTCCTGTCATAACATCGCCGATCATGAACGCTGAGAATGTTGTGGCGACGAAGAATAAGATTATGATGAACCATATGGCCCAGGCTCCTTTTCTGAATACGCCGTAGGCGGCTACCAGACTGAATATGCCAATTATGCCGATGTGTGGGGGGAAATTAGCCATGGGCATTAGGGCGAGGAAGATTATTCCGACGACCGCGTAGAAAATGGATGTTGCAAACATTCCCTTGCTTTCAATTTTCAATTTGGATCCTAGTGACAATTTCCATCCGCCTTTAAGCTTAATGCATCAACAGTAACGCTAATAAATTTAGTGTTTTACGTTCTCTCACTGGCATATTCTCTGTTTATGATAGCTCTACGGTTATCTACGGGATCTGCAGTTTAGCAGGTATTCTAGCCATTGCTGTATACTGATATAAAATGAGGAAAGGGAGTGTGATTAAAGATTAAATCAGCTTCAAGCTCTGTCGCAGGCGAAAGAGTTTAGAACTCAGCGGGGAGATAAGCAAGAAGAGGAAACGGAGAATAGTCGATGAGTCATCGTGAACTTTTTATGTCACAATCAAACGTTTTTAGCGGTTTACAGAAACCGTTCGAGAAGGCAGATTACGTAATCTTAGGTGTTCCGTTCGATGTTACAAGTACTTATCGAACTGGAGCTAGGTTTGGTCCGACTGCGATTCGACAAGCATCACTTAACATTGAAACGTACAGTTTCCGTACAGGCATAGATGTGGAAGATTTGCGATTGCATGATTTGGGCGATTTGAACATATCGACTGATGCGGAGAAGACTTTGGAAATGCTGCAGCTTGTCATTGAAGACATTGTTGAAGCTGGGAAGACGCCGGTGACAATCGGCGGAGAACACACGATAACGCTTGGCATCTTAAAAGGCTTAGGCGAAAGAGCTTCAAGAACAGCGATAGTGAGCTTTGATGCGCATCTTGACTTGCGCGACGAGTTTTTAGGGCTCAGGCTTTCCCACACGACTTTCATGCGTAGGATAAATGAAGAGTTAAAGCCGGCGAAAATAATCGAAGTCGGCAGTAGAGCTGTTTGCAAAGAGGAATTAGCGTACGCAAAGAAGGCGGGCATAGAATTTTTCACAACTCAACAAATTAGGAAAGAGGGAAGCGAACAGATTGCAGATAGGTTAAAGGAGAAACTAGGGAGGTACAAAAACGTCTACTTGTCCGTTGACATGGACATTCTTGATCCCGCGTACGTTCCAGCAGTGCAGAATCCGGAGGCAGATGGGCTGGAGACGCATTTTTTGCTTGACATTTTAGGAGGCATATGTGACAAGTGTGTTGTAGGTTTTGACGTTTTGGAGATTGCCCCAAACTATGATCAGGGGGTTTCAGCGATCCAGGCGGCGAAAGTGATTTTCGAAATTATGTGTTATCTGGAGAAATCGAGGAAAGCGTAGTTCGGAATGAAGGATATAAAGACGTATTATGATGAGAGGGCGGAAAGCTACGAGGAGGTATTTGGCACTCTTTACTTCAGGGTTTTTGATGCGGTTACTTGGAAATATATTGAGCCGTATGTTCCGACTGATCCGAAGGCTTTGGTGCTTGATGCTGGGGGAGGAACTGGCCGCTGGGCGATAAGGATGGCGGGAAAAGGTTGCAAAGTGGTTTTGATGGATTCTTCAGATGGGATGTTGAGGGTTGCTACTGAGAAAGTGAAGAGGGCAGATCTTCGGGAAATCGTCATTGAGAAGGGTGACATGACGAAGACGGGTTATGCAGATGAGACTTTTGACATGATTCTCTGCGAGCATGCTCTCTTTCTTTTTAACAATCCGATTGTTGTGTTGAGAGAGCTGGCGCGTGTTTTGAAAAAGAAAGGTCGGCTGATAGTTTCAGCGCAAAATCGTTACGTGCAATCGTTGGCTCTGCTGTCGGGCAACCCAAGCGTGGACAATGCGGATCGAGTGTTCAAAACCTTGGTGAGCAAGGGCCACGAGTGCATGACTGAAGATGGGAAGGTTAAGGTTTACACTTGGACTCCTGCTGAGTTTCAGGCGATGTTGGAGAGAAACGGGTTGCACGTGGAGAAGATGATCGGTAAAGTGATTACTATGCCTTTGCGTATACGGAAAGAGACGTATCTGAGGAAGGATTATCCTGAAGATCTGTTCAATAAGATACTTGAGATCGAGCTTAGTTTATGCGAGAAGCCGGATGCACTCGCATTAGCGGGACATTTACAGGCAATAGCTCGCAAAATGTAGAGTACTCCACATGGTTTGGCATGTTGACTCGAGGGCCTATAGTATATTCAGTACTATTCCCGCGGCAATAGTCAGGACTATGGAATGTTGGACGATGTTGAGGTTAGGGTTAACGGGTTCGCTGCCGATTTGTCTGGACCGGGGAAAAATCGTTGTCTGGACAACTTGCTCAGGTTGGCGCGTGCTTATTTCTGATAACGCCTATGTCAATTTTGTGGGCTTCGCGCTTGTTATAATTGATGGGCCGTCGTTTTTTCAGAGCACCTTTGCTGGAGCGTGCGGTGTGTTCGCTGGTTCTATGGGGCTGTAGTATAGTGAGCACTTTTGCGGTGGCAATAGTGAACACTATAAAATTGGTTTGTCTGCTTTGAACGTCTCTGCGCTGATTTGATGGGGTAGAAGGAAATTTTTTTGACCTGTCAATTATCGAGAATTGCTTCTCTTGATTTCTGTTTAGATTTTGTTTTTCGATAGTTTTGCGATGAAGAAGCCGTTGCATTTGTGCGTGTGAGGGTAAAGCCTTTGACATTTTTCTTGTCCTCTGAGTCCAGGAGAGCCCATTTTTGGCGTTATTTCGCTCAGTGAGAATTCTGGATGCCATTTCATGAATTTTTCAATGAGCATTTCATTTTCTTCGACCGTTATACTGCATGTGGAATAGATTAATGTGCCTCCTTGCTTCGTTTGGTCTGCGCATTTGTTTAGCATTTGCCATTGAATCTGGGCCATTCGTTCAATTGACCGTGGGGTGAGCCGCCATTTGGCTGAGGGTGTTTTTCCAAAGGTGCCTGTGCCTGTGCATGGTGGATCTAGGACTATGATGTCTGCTTCTTCTGTGAAAGGTGATGGGCAGCGGGCATCTGCAATGATAGGCTGGGCGATCTCTACGCCCATGTGTACAATTTCGGTTTTCCAGACGGCGATTCTGCGCTTTGAGTAATCTATGGAGAGGATGCTGCCGCGGTTCTGCATTAACTGGGCCAGATGGGTGGTTTTTGCTCCCGGCGCTGCACAGACATCTAAAACGATCATTCCGGGTTGCGGGTTTGCGGCTTCAGCTGTGAAGCAGCTTGCCTTGTCTTGGACATAGAATAGGCCTTCCTTGAAGCTTGCTGTTCTGGTTACAGGTTGTTTTGCTGCTGCGACTTTGTAAGTGTACCGTAACTGTTCAATCTTCTCAAGTCTAACACCTTCTTCACAGAGTCTTTCAAGAATTTGCTTTTCCTCAGCTTTAAGCGTGTTTAGTCTGACGTAAGTTGGCGGCGGCTGCGCGTTGGCTTCTAGCATGGCTGTGGTTTGGCTTCTGCCCAAGAGTTTGAAGCAGTATTTTACGAACCATGTTGGATGGAAAGTCTGAAGCCCAATGCGTTCCTCGTCACTTGCAGCGGCAAACACGGTTGCGGGCTGTTGTGTCAGTAGCATGCCTAGGAAAGGCTCTACTTCAGTGAGCGTTTTCCATCCCAGAATGCTGCGGGCCAGTCTAGCTATGCTTTCAGCTTCTTTGAAATTCGGGCTCGACCAGTTCTTAGCCATTCGCATCTGGTAAACATAAAGCCGCAGAAACGCCTGCACGCCCAGATTGTATTCATCTATTGTCGCAGGTTTCATAACATTGTTTATGAACTTGCCTATGAAGTTTTGCCGCCGAACGGTTTCAGAAACAAGCATGTGCGCTAATCTTAAAGAGTCACGGTTGTCTATGCCTAGCTGTTTGACTGTTCGCGCGAAGGCTAAAGGCTCACTTAACCTTCGCATTTCCATCCAGCTCAGAGTTTCAATGGCAAGCGTCCAAGCTTCTTTAAGCAAACACGTTCACACACGAAAGACAAAGGCGAGGACGTAGATAAGATTAGAGGCACTTTTACTCATTATAATCGCGTAGGTACGGAACAGCTTGTGTGTACAAGCGTTGGATGGAATAAGGAATAAATAGGTTGATGTGTTACTAACGTGCTTGGTGTTCCAAAATGGGGTATTTAGAAACACAACTCTAGACGTGTTTTAGAAAGTAGAGATCCCCCTAAAAACCCCGTGAATGTTTTAGAAAATAAGAATGAGGAAAGAGAGCTTAACACTGCAGACCACCGCTTAATCGGTCAACAGCTGGATCTGTTCTCCATAAACGAGGAAGTCGGCATCGGCCTAGTGCTATGGCATCCCAATGGCACAGTGGTTCGCAAGATTATCAGGGATTTCTGGGAAGAAGAGCATCTGAAAAATGGCTATCAACTTGTCTGCACGCCTCACATAGCCCGTGAAGAATTATGGCGGACATCTGGGCACTTGGACTATTATGAGCAGAACATGTACATGTTCGAAAAAGACGGTGAAAAATACGTTGTCAAACCGATGAACTGCCCTTTCCACATTCAAATCTACAAGGCCAAGCCCAGAAGTTACAAAGATCTGCCGATCCGATATGCAGAGTGGGGAACAGTCTACAGATATGAACGTTCCGGAACCTTGCAAGGATTACTGCGGGTGAGAGGTTTCACGCAGGACGACGCTCACATCTTCTGCACGCACGAACAGGTCAAACGGGAAATCCTCAGACTCTTAGACTTCACTCAGCATATGCTGCAGATATTCGGCTTCAAAGAATACCATATATATCTTTCAACCAGAGACACGCAGCACCCTGAAAAATACATGGGCTCAGAACAAGAATGGCGCCATGCGCAAAACTCTTTGGCCGAGGCGCTCAAAGAAAAGAAACTTGCTTACCGCGAAATGCCGGGAGAAGCCGTGTTCTACGGGCCGAAAATTGACATCAACATAGTTGACGCTTCAGGCAGAGAATGGCAATGCACCACGATTCAATTCGACTTTAACCTGCCCAAACGGTTCAACATCACCTACGTTGGAGCCGATGGAAAAGAACATGAAATCGTGATGATTCACAGAGCCTTACTGGGAGCTATCGAACGCTTTTTCGCCATATTGATAGAGCATTGCAGCGGAAACTTGCCAGTCTGGCTTGCCCCGACACAGGTAATCGTGCTGCCCGTTAGCACTAGCCAATTAGTGTATGCTATCGGGGTTCACAAAAAGCTGCTGAGTTACGGGGTAAGATCAGAGTTTGACTGTAGCACCTCGACGATCAACTACAAGATCAGACAGGCGGAAATTCAGAAAATTCCTTACATGGCTATCTGCGGCAAGCAAGAGTCAAAGCTGAAAAAAGTATCTGTCAGAAAGCATGGAGCTGGCAATGTAGGCTTGTTGACGGCGAAAGAGTTGGTTCAGAAGGTCGAGAGTGAAAGCATTTAATGACAGACTTTACATCACAGAAATAAAGCGCGTGCTCCATAAACTACGCTTTGAAGAAATACGTAGTTCCTGTCAAAGACAAGTTCAGAGAACATACTGAAGATATCTATTTTGTTGAAAAGAGACGTTTGATTAATTTAGGAGACCTATTTACTGGAAGAGAGATATTGCTTTCACGTGATGACATCGGAATAGACGATGACAAGGATTTCAACAGATATTTCAACTACATCAAAGCATCTCTCATAGCCTATGAGATGGATGTGACACCAGATTGGATAATCAATGCATACATGCGACACTATTTGTTCGGCGATAGCGAAATTGAAGAAGGCAAAATACAATAGTAGATTAGAGGTTCTAGCTTGATGTCAAACCGACAGTTCTAGGAATCCACGACCTTCTTTAGTTTCTGAGATACTTTGCAAAAAGCATAGCTTCTTCTTGAATAAGAGTCTCTGGCTCCTGTCCGTTTCCCATTCTGTATCTGGGAATCCTCACTTCAGTCAGAAAATACTCATTAAGGCTTTTCATAAAACCCCAAGTCATAGAATCGTTAAGGTACTCTCTCTTGCCTTTCCTGTTGCTGGAAAAGTCTTCAGCCTTTAAGGTAAAATCTCTAGGCTTCAGTCTTCTTGCGTACTGAATAACGAAGTCATCCATCAAGTAACGATAAAGCTCTACAAAATCACAGACCAAAGAAGGCTTACCCCATGCTAGACTGTGCAAGTTTCCCAAGAACGGTTCTAACTTCGCCTTTACGAGGGCTATGTGCACTTTCCAAGAAAGAACCTCGTAGGCTAGATTGAAAAGGTTATTCAGTCCATCATAAGCCTTAAACCCTTTTCTGCCATTTGGTCTTAACAAATCATGAAACATTTGAAAGACTTCATTGAAATAGAGCCTAGAACAAACACTCTCCATATTCGTCAACTTGACTCTCAAAGCTCGAATATCGCTTTCTTCAAGACCTTTAACTCTCTCGATGTGAGAATAGTCTAAACGCCTTAAGCCATACTTCGACAGCACTTGATTCTGTCCTTCTATTTTCGATAGGACAAACTGTTTGGCTATATCTGAAAACTTGCCATTCTTTAGAGACTCGTACTGAGCTATTCTAGTCTTAACGTGACTGTCGTCTTCCAAAGACCTAACGATAGCTACTGGACGACCTCTACCGCTCAGCAATAGACAATCTATTCCCCAGAAACCGATACTAGTTAAAGCTCCGCTGCTAACTAGATTGCCTGACCGAATGTGAATCTCTCCTATCTCACTCTCAAACAAAGGATACCTTTCTTCCTTTCCGTTCCTGTCTCTCACTATGAAACAGCCTTTTTCCATTCCCAAATACGAACCGAAGCCTTCTAGGGCTATCTTTACGGTTTTAGTTTTCATCCTCTCCTCCTCCTTACTGTAGAAAGAAGCTTCTTGGCTTATTTATAGTTTTAACGTTAATTTCTGCCTAAAAGAGGAAAAAAGCCTCACAATAGAGAGATGAAGATACCAAGGCGAAGGCCTAATAATAGGCAAATATCAGCAATAGAATGAAGACTACAATTGCAACAGCTAAATAGACTACTTTGAACCACTTGTTGTGAGTGATACGCCAGACTAAAGAAAATGCACTCCATCTGTATCTCTTATCATAGATTATAGCCCAAAAATAATCCGAGGTGGGGTAAGAAAGTCTCGCAAGATATGTCGAGGCAACAAATGTAAGAATTGAGCCTCACGGTTTGCTCTTTCTTTTGTTCTTCTGTGTCTCGACTTCCAACCTTAGCAGTTTCTCTGCATATTCAAGCCCCAAACCGTGGTCACTAATCGAAATCGGTTGGTCATAGTAGGCTTCAATAACAGATTCTTCCTTTCCGATACCACGAAAAATATAGTAAATTTTTTCGCCTTCTACCTCTATTACGCCCGAAATCCCTGCCTTGATTTTCATTTCAAGTCGAATTCAATATGCTCCAATTTGCCTTTAAACCTTCCTTCCAGCCCTGCCTTCCAGAAAAAAGAGCCTTAATAATTATTAACTATATTATGTACTATCTAATGATAGTACCCATAGTAGTCATAGTCATATTACCATTATCATTACAGAAAGCCTTTCTGCCCTGCGTACTGTCTTTTCTACCACAAAGCAGCAGGGCTAACGTTTCAGCATACCATCTTTCCAACCATCCAACAGCGTCAAAGCAGAAGTTTGGTGGTTGGTTGGATAAAACTTTAAGGGCGAACTACGATCGATCGATGACACCAAGTTCTCCGAATCTGACATCGGCAAGTCCAAGCGTTTCAAAATATTCGTGAATTTCATCAAGTGTCCTGTAGTATCTCTTGTACTCGTCCAAGTCACAACCAACAACAAATCTCATTAGTCTAGCCCTACCAACTTTCTCTTAGGTTGACTATATTCCATTAACCACGTATATAGCTTAGAGATTAACGATTCTTGGATTCCTTGTGCGCATTTCATTCCTCAAATATCTAGCGAAGAGTAGTGCCTCTTCATTGATTGGCGTTTCAATTGCTTGTTTCTGGCCTATCTTTGTTCTGGGAATACTTGCTTTGGTTTGAAAGTGTCGGGTCAGTGTTTTTCAATTCTCTTGAAGCGCACGCTAGTTTTACGAACGTCAAGAAGCTTGCGATCGAATCCGGAGTACTCGTCACAGTCCATAAACG
>Ga0315280_10002095_pt1 | contig 32830 bp, 22 predicted proteins | sample YL17G06_40_MG_FD_203697 | JGI IMG/M metagenome (GOLD analysis project Ga0315280, IMG submission 203697) | Sediment microbial communities from Yellowstone Lake, YNP, Wyoming, USA - YL17G06_40 | ecosystem: Environmental > Aquatic > Freshwater > Lake > Sediment | place: USA: Wyoming | collected...
ATGAAATATGTTCTGAGCGTCTTGCCCAGTGCCCTGTGCGCCAGCATGGTGACAGCAGAAGAGTCAACCCCGCCAGAGAGAGCGTTTATTGCCGGTCTGCCGTGGACAACCGAAGAAATTTCTTGAACAGTGTCTTGTATGAATTTTTCAGGATCCAACTCTTCCAAAGTTATTTCTTTTATCTCCATAAAATTTATAGGATTGAAAATTATTTATATTAAAAAATTTCTTTTCAAATCCCACCTCCCGTAGCTTATTTTTAAGAAAAATGGAAAGGAAAAATTTATCCTTATGTTTTTTCTAAACCAACCACTTATTTTCTTTTTAATTTAAATCACCTACCAGATCGTTTCTCTGTTTAATGGGAACACGGTACAAGCTCTTATATCATCGGTTCTAAGTAGAGACTGCGTTACTCTGTTAAATCCTATTCCACAACCTGAGTGTAAGTTTACTTTATGATTATTGTAGAAATCTAAGAACCATTCGAAATCCTCTATTCTTCCACCTCTTTGTTTCAAAAGCTCTAGCATTTTTGACTCTCCCAGTTTTTTCTCGAGCATTTGATATATATGTTCTCTTTCCGCTCCTCCTACAGCTTCTCCAGAATAAGGTAAGATTAAATCACAACTATTCACAATGTTAGGATTTTCATCGTTATTCTTCATATCAAAGAATTTTATTGTTGTGGGCCAATGAGTTAAAAAAAATGGTTTAAAGTTTAAAGTTTTACATAAAGTTTTTTCATGTGAACTTTTTATATCATCACCCCAATTTATTTCTATTCTTTTCTCTTGTAAAAGTTCTATTGCTTGAGAATAACTTAGTCTTTTGTAAGGAGGTTTGAATATTGAAATATCCTCTTCATGTATACCAAAAATTTTCAATTCCTCTTTACTTTCCTTTGCAGCTGTTGCTATCATTGAATTTATTATTCCTTCAATGTATTCGATTAATTCCTCAAAATTTCCTTCAAATTCAATTTCTATCAGAGGAAATTCTGTTAGATGCCTTCCATCTACATCAGGTTCAGCTCTAAAACTATGGATTACAGTCCAAACTTTTTTTAAGAATGGAGTAAGCACTTCTAGGTAGAGTTGTGCTGTCTGACTGAGATAAGATCTTTGTCCAAAATAATCCAACTCAAAAACAGTCATAAAATTCTCGCAAGATCCTGTAGCTTTTGTCATATGTGGAGCCATTATTTCAACAAAACCTTTTTCCTCTATATACTTTCTTGCTCCTTTCATCAAGCTAGATTCTATTTTTGCTAGAGCTTGTAACTCTTTTGTCTTAAAAATTTGCCACCTGTTTTTGGTTTGTTTCAAAATTTCTTTATTAACTATAGCTAAAGCTAAATCGTTCATATCTTTTTAATCTCCTTTTATTTTTTAGAAGGGAGGAATCGATAAAGAGTTCATGAGAAGCAGAATCTAGTGCAAGTCGATTGAACATGACCCATACCAGAATTGGTTTTTACGATATATAAATATTGTGGTATTAGGTATTAAAAAAGTCACAATTCAAACTGGTAGATTTTTCTTATTCAGTCATTTTTAAATTCTTTTACAATCCTTTTTGTTTTCTTCTGAAATTTTGATAATATATTTCTTAAAAGCCTTCATATATGCTTTTATTATTAAAATTCCATAATAATTTGTGCAGACGAATTATATTTTTATTACTGGCGGTGTACTTTCTGGCTTAGGTAAAGGTATCACAACTGCTTCTATCGGAAGAATTCTTGTATCAAAAGGTTTTAAGGTTACTGCCGTAAAAATAGATCCTTACTTAAATTATGATGCGGGTACATTGAGACCAACTGAACATGGTGAAGTGTGGGTTACAGAAGATGGAGGTGAGATTGACCAAGATTTGGGGCACTATGAAAGATTTCTCGACAAAAATATTAGTAAAGACAACAACATTACAACTGGTCAGATATATGGGTCGGTCATAGAAAGAGAAAGGAAAGGTGAATATTTAGGAAAAACGGTTGAAGCTATTCCTCATATCACAGATGAAATAAAAAGAAGAATAAGGAAAATAGCAAACGATACAAAGGTAGATTTTGTAATTGTTGAAATTGGTGGTACTGTAGGCGAATATCAAAATGAAATTTATTATCGTGCTGCTAGGATGATGAAGACGGAAGGAGATAAAGTTCTATTTATCCATATAGGATATTTACCCATCCCTAAGCATTTAGGTGAGATGAAAACTAAACCCACTCAACAATCAGTAGAAGCGTTAGGAAGACTTGGAATTCAACCAGATTTTATTGTATGTAGATCAGAAGTTCCAATAGATGATGTAAGAAGAGAAAAGCTAGCAATATTTTGCAATGTTAGTAAAGAGGATGTAATTTCAAATCCCGATTTTGAGTATGTTTATGAGTTACCATTATTTTTTGAAAAACAAGATTTTGGAAAGAAAATACTGCAAAAATTGAATTTGGAACCTCGAAAATCTAATTTTAAAGATTGGGGAGATTTTGTTAAAAAATTAAAGAACAATGGAAAAGTTGTTAAAGTTGGAATTGTGGGAAAATATTTTAATATTGGTGAGTTCAAGCTATCTGATTCTTATATTTCAGTAATTGAGGCAATAAAACATGCTGCTGCAAATAATGATGTTAGGGCAGAAATTGCATGGATAGATTCCAAAGATTTTGAAAAAGATCCTGAGAAGTTGAAAAATCTTAAAGAGTTTGATGGTATAATTGTGCCAGGTGGATTTGGTACGAGCGGAGTAGAAGGGAAGATACTTGCTATTCAATTCACCAGAGAAAATAACATCCCATATCTGGGTTTATGCTATGGATTGCAATTGGCTGTGATAGAATATGCGAGGAATGTTTGTAAATTGAAAGATGCGAATTCTACAGAAATAAATCCTAATACACCACATCCTGTCATCGATCTTTTGCCCTGGCAGAAAAAGATTCTGCAAGAATCAAAATACGGAGCTACGATGAGATTAGGTGGGCAAATAGTAGAAATTGAACCCAACACCTTAGCCTATAGACTATATGGAAAAGATAAAGTGATGGAAAGATTTAGGCATAGATATGAGATCAATCCTGAATATGTTGATATATTGGCTGAAAACGGTTTTGTATTTTCTGGTAAAGCCGAAAAAGAAGACATAATGCAAATTGGCGAATTACCAAGCCATAGATTTTTTATTGGTTCGCAATTCCATCCTGAATTTACCTCTCGTCCTTTGAGACCAAATCCTCTCTTTGGCGGATTTATTAAAGCTGCAATTAAACACTTCTGAAATATTTTTTAAACATATTTTTTCTCTTCAGTAGTTAAAATTAAGGCAGATACTAGGCCATTCTGGAAAAGCCGGGAACTAAAATCTTCTGAGAATATTATGTCGGTTCATGTATAAGTATCTTGTGCTGATGTTGTGGGTATGTAGTGGGGATGTTAGGTTCATCTCAAATCTCGCAGATTTCAAAACACACCTCCCGCACAAACTAAACTAATTTTTATTCCTGCTTACAATTAATAATTATGAGTGAACGATTGAAGTATCCAACAATAGAAGAAGTTGTCGAAATAAATAAAAAACTTGGTGAAGGAGGAGTATTGATTAACAGGGGAAATCTTGAATTTATTCTGAATAACGTAGAACTTGAAAAATCATTTATCAAAAAAGCCTCAATACTTCTTAGAGACATTATTAGACTTCATCCTTTTCTAGATGGAAATAAAAGAACAGCATTTCACACAATGTTGTACTTTCTGGAGCTGAACAACAAAAGATTTAAATATGGGCATAAAGATGAAAATAAGATAGAGAAAATGTTAAATAGGATTGCGAGAAAGAGAGAGACTGAAAAAGAAGTAGAAGAATGGATTGAGAGAGGATTGGTATGAGCAAAGAGTTTGATGAAATAGTCAATAAAAATATTGAGAAATGGTCCAGATTGAACAGGTGGTTAGCCACGGAAAGATTAGGAAAGCAATTAATTAAAAACAGGTCTAGTTAATGTAATTTATGAAAAAAATTACTTTCTTCGAGGGTTCAAATCCCACCCCCCCGCATCAAGTAATAGTTAAGCTTAAATAGTAATTCACTCATATGTAATTACAGGTAATTATTTTGTATTTTATTTTTAGCAAGCATGCGATAGATAGGATGTTTGTAAGAGGAATTTCAAAGGAAGAAGTCAAAGAAATTTTGTTGAAAGGGGCAAAGTTTGGTCCAAATTCAAGAGGGTTGATGCATTCAAGACTGTATGGAATAGAAGTGGTTTACGATAGGAAAAACGGCACATATAAAATTGTAACTCTGTTTAGAGTAAAGGAAAGGTGATAAAGTGGAATGCGTTTGCGGTGAAAAAGCAAAATCAGCAAAAATAGAGTATAAACTATTTGGTATAGTTATTGGTAAATATCCAGGCTATATCTGCAGTAAATGCAAAGAAGAATGGTTTGATGAAGAAATTGTAGAGAAAATTGAAAACAAGGTAAAGGAAATGGGTTTGTTCGGTTTAGCTAAACAACAGAAAGTATCTATAGCTGGCAATTCTTTAATCATAAGAATACCTAAATCATTAGCCAAATTTACAGGTATAAAAGAAGGTAGTTTGGTTAGAATAGAGCCTGAAGCAAAAGAAAGAATTGGAATAGAAAAAATTTCCGAAAAATGATTTTATGAATTCTTTCTCAGTGGGTTCAAATCTCACCTCCCGCACATGTTTAATATTTCTGTGGGATTTGATAAATTGAAAATAATGATAGTATGAAGAAAGAAAAAGTAATTGATTTAGATGTCAAAAAAGGTTATGATAAATGGTCAAAAACATACGATACTGATAAAAATCCTTTGATTGTTTTAGAAGAAAGAAATTTGTCTGATTCCATAGGAAATGTAAAAAACAAAATCGTTTTAGATGTTGGGTGTGGAACAGGAAGAATAACTACTAAACTTCTTCGAAAAGGAGCAAAAGTTTTTGGAATAGATGTTTCGCCAGAAATGCTAAGTAAAGCTAAAGAAAAAACGAAAAAATATGGGAGTAAATGCGAATTCAGAATAGCTTCAGCGTATAAAATACCTTATGAAAGAAATAAATTTGATTTGGTTGTTTGTAATCTTGTTCTATCACATTTAAAAAATTTGAATAAAGCAATGACTGAAATATCAAGAGTTCTTAAAGTGAAAGGATTTTTAGTAATTTCCGATATATCTCCAGAAGCCATCAGGTATGGTGCAAGGACAAATTTTTTGCAGAACGATAGAGAATATAAAATTGCAAATTATTATCATTCCCTTGAAGAGATTTTCAGTACTTTCAAGAAAAGTAATCTTGCTGTGCTTGAATTGAAGGAACCTATAATTACAAAGAAAATTTGCGATATTACTATTAGTTTATATAAAAAATATGGAAAACCGATTCCTCATAAAAAGGAATATAAACAATGGATAGGGCATCGTGGCGCAATAATTATCAAAGCATTTAAGTTCAGTTGATTAAATGAAATCTAAAGATTTCATAGTGGGTTCAAATCCCACCTCCAACATGAGTTGTAGAAAAATTTAAATCTTTAACACTTCTCTGTTTAATGTGATACTAAATGGTTGAATTCGAAAATTTTGAAGAATTTATAAAAGAAGCGTTGCATATTATTAAAGCGGCTGACGAAAGAGGAATTGATCTAAGACTGATGGGTGGAGCTGCTATAAGATATCATTGCCATTGCCCTGCATCTATTTCTTTATATGAAAAATTGGGCAGAGCACCAAAGCATGATATGGACTTTGCCGCCTACAGCAGTGATAGACCAAAAATGAAAGCACTCTTTGTAGATCTCGGTTACACGCCATATATTTCTCTAATGATGACTGGGGAGGCAGGAAGGAGAAGGCAGATCTATAATGATAAAAGTGGGGAAAAAGCAATAGATGTTATTTTTGATGAACTTAAGATGTGCCACATAATTAAATTCAAAGATAGATTAGAAATAGATAACCCCACTATCCCTTTAGCTGAGTTATTACTCCAGAAGTTACAAATTGTTGAAAAAAATGAAAAGGATATACAGGACCCAATAATCTTACTGCGAGAACATAATGTTGGAAATACTGATAAAGAAATTGTAAATGCCGAATATATAGCAAAACTTCTTTCAAATGATTGGGGTTTCTATTTTACAGCAACTAGGAATCTTCACAGACTTGTAAGTGATGCAGAAACTTACAAGGAAAGTGGGAAATTAGAGAAAACAGATCAATCTACAGTTAATTCAAGAATAAATTTATTACTTCAAAGAATAGAGGGTGAACCAAAATCTTTGAGATGGAAAATAAGAGCAAAAGTAGGAACTAGTAAAAAATGGTACAATGTGGTAGAGGAGGTTGAAAGAGACACCTTATCGTGATGCTTATTATTTTAATTTATCAATAGAATAAGATTACTTATGGCTTTAAAGGAAGAGATTGAAAAGAGAAACTGCATTTCTTTCTCATCGGGTTCAAATCTCAACTCCCGCACTAGGGCTCAGGGTCAGTTCTCCAGAATATGATTATCTTGTCAACCTTTTGGGTATTTAACACATATTTTGAATAGATTTTGAAATAGAGTGAAAAATGATTATATAAAGTGAAAAAAAATAATAATTGTGTTCGAATACTTACTTTGGCTTTTTTTCTTTGTTGTAATACCAATTTTAGGACTGTCAATTTCGTTTAGAAAGAACTTGAAAAAGTATTATAAGATTTTAATTGCAGTTCCATTTTTCTCTATAATCTTTGCGTTTTTATGGGATTTCTTAGCAGTATACTTAGGAGTATGGTATTTTCCACCTGAAAATAACCTAGGAATAATAATTTTAAATTTTCCATTCGAAGAAATTTTGTTCATGATACTAATTAGCTTATGGATTTCTTTATTAACACTAGTGATGGTGAACAAAAAACGATACAGCAGTTAACTCATATTTTACTAACTCTGATTTTTGCTGGTTTACCTTTAACCTTCATCGTTTTAAAATATCATAAAATTATTTTCCAAAATTTTAGGACGATTTTTTTGGTATTACTGATTACAATTGGTTATAGCATTGTAGTTGACAACATAGCGATTTATATGAATATATGGAATTATAGGAATGGCCTATTTACTGGAATAAGGATACCTTTTATGCCAATTGACGATTTGATTTTTATAAGTTTTGTCCAAGTTCTGATATCATCAGTTGTTATTGTTGGTGTCAAAAAGAAAAAGTAATCATTTAAAGTTATTAAAATACTCTCGCACCGTCCCTCAGCCAGAGAGCACACCTCCCGCATGGAATTCTGATTTCAGTCCAACACTTTCTTCGAGAGAATGCTAGAATGATAATAATTAAGGGTGAGTGTGCTTTATTCTCTCCAAGATTTTTTCTACTTCATCCAAATGAAGCATTGCCATATCCTTCAACCCATTCCTAAGTGCGTTCTCTGCGAACTCTATTTCTTTCTCACATTCCGTGATATCTATTCCAATTACCTTCAATTTTTCTATCTCGGTTTTTATTTTTTCCAACCTTTCAATAAATTCACTTGGTAATTCAGCTGGTGATAATTCGCTTGGAGGTGCAGACACCTCAGGAACTTTAGCTCTTCTCTTTGCCCAAAACATCACAGAAATCAGAGTTATGATTCCAACTCCGATCATTCCCACAACTAACCAGATGCTAAAGTTTGTACAGTCTCTTGCTTCTTCATATCCTTCACATTTGTATCCAGTATTTTCAGAACACCTGTAGTTTGCTCTTTTCTGTATGCCATTTGTACAGTCTGACCAAGCTGCTGGTTCTGGGCATGACTGACATTCTAGAGCTAGCTGAGAATAGCATGTTTTTGTTGTAGCATCACATGATTGTCCACTAGGGCATGAGCAATCCAAACAGCAATTATTGTAATTTTCTCCTTGTTCACATTTGCCGTTGCCACAGACTGGTAAGGATGTTATATCTCCTGTTATAGCAAATACAGACAAACCTAGAGATTCTGATTTGTAATGGGTATAATTGGAATCTTTATACAACTTTGATGTTTCCAAATTACTCCAAGTATCGTTGATATATCTATCTAAGTGAACTTTATCTTCATCAATTTTGTTAGTAGAAATCCAGTCATTATCGATTTTGAAAACAATCTCGACTTTAGTCATGTCTTCGTCTTTGATGTTTAATTTCGTAATTTCCAAATACTTGTAAGTTTTTCCTGTGATAGAAGCAATGGGTTCAGGTGCGCCTGCGGGCTTGGAACTTTCTTTCACTGTAATTCTTACGTTACTGACTTTGTTGTTAACTCCTATTGTTATGTTTTCAATTTTCAAATCAGCAGATCTGTTAATTGCAATAGTAGTTGGTGAAGTTGGTGTGATTTCTGGAATGAACTTTGTTTCCTCAATTAGTCCAGTTACTCCACCAACCGTACCTGTTCTCCCACTAGAACAAGTTCCACAATCTTGGGGGCAAGATGAACAGGTTTCGCCATTAGAGCATGTTCCATCTCCGCAGTAAGCTGTCTCTGTTGCAGAATATATTGAAAATTGTGTTACACTAAAAATCAAATTTCCATTTGAATAGTTGATTATTCTACATATAGAACTAGGACAATCTGAACCATCTCTCAAAATTTTTGGACTGATAAAAGTTAAACTATACAAAGTCAAATTCGCCGATTTATTTAGATTCGGAATTTCTGTCGTATTTACACTTAGTAAATTATAGGAAATGTTTACATACTCATCTAAGTTGGCAGAACTGAAATTAATTGGTTGATTACCAAACTCAATCTTACCATAGTTTATTTTTTCTAAAGTAGCATTATACACAGTAGAAATATTTTTTACAAACATGAATTCAGTTGTTCTACCATTGAAATTAGTTGCTTTTGGTAGTAGTTTGGGGTTTCTGTATAAACCAGTATGCCTTTCATCATGATGAAACTGTCCCCATTCTATATCTTGAGGATTGTATGTACCGTTAAGGTGCCAGACATAAATTCTTTCTGAGAATATAAAATCTAAAAATATAATTTCTATATTACCATCATTATCTAAATCAGAAAGTATTGGTGGTATTAATCCAGATGTCTCACCCACCAATTCTCTTGGCCAGTTTGGGATAAGTGTACCGTTGTTATAATAAGCATAAATAAAATCAGGCAAAGGACTACCAGTGTCGGCTCCAACAACTATTGATTGATTTCCTGCACCAGTTGTATCTCCAATCGATGGAGAAAGTATATTTTTAAACGGGGCATCCGCTGGTAATGGGCTAACAGGCCAACCTGGAGCATTAGAGCCATCTTCTTTCCACACATTTATTCTGCCGTGAGGATTTCTAGTGCCTGCTACTATTTCTATTTTTTGATCATTATCCACATCACCTAGAGCCAAAGGAGAATCAAAGCCTGCCTGGTTTTCTATAACTTTCGGCCAGCCCGTTGCTACTTGCCCATTAGTTCTATAGACATGCACATAACATTCGTTGGAGTCTAGATTCCAAGCAGGAATAGCAATCTCAAGGTCACCGTTGTTGCCCAGATCTCCAACTACTGGAGAGCCATAACTGCAATTACCAAGTATTGTTTGTGGCCAACCTGCTAACGCCTCTCCGGTGTAGTTAAAGCCATAAATGGTTGTATTACAGCTCACACAGCAAGTATTATATCCGGATACAAAGATTTCTTTGTATCCATCCCCCTCGTTATCAAAAACTGCTGGGCAAGAATAGAACGGGTAATCTTGTATATCTCTAGGCCAACCCGTCAAATTGTTTCCGTGATAATCCATAACCCAAACTTTTTTATCACCCGTTGTAAAAATTATATCCAAAAAATTGTCATTATCAACATCTTCTAAAACTATGCAGTATGATGCTATAGAATAATCCAAACTTTTTGGCCAACCAGGCTCAAGGGTACCATTATTTTTCCACACATATAAGGATGCTCCGAAACCAGTAGTTCCAGTAATAACTTCTTTTTGCCCATCGTTATCTATGTCTCCAACTGCAATCACAGTTTGTGGTGCACCATTTGTGACTTGTGGCCAACCTGGTAACAAAGTGCCATTATATTGATAAATGTATACTTGTCCTTTGCTAGAATCAGATTTATTTGCACTTCCCAGAAGAACTTCGTAAAATCCATCCCCATTAACATCAGCTACAGTCGGAGACATAACAGTTAAGGTTACACAGAAAAAACCGTTACAAGAGTTCCAATTCTCAAATTTTTTAGGCCAGCCTTCTAACATCGATCTATCTATGATAACAGTAACATTGGCTTGATCTAACGTACTATCTGTGCGATAGACTCTCAATCTAATTACATACTTACCGCTAATCACATCTGCAGTGTTCCATATTGTTAACGTTCCGTTAATTTGAACAGTAGAGTAATTTATTACTGTCCAAATCGTAGGATCCGTTGCATTGGTGTAATCAACAGTGTAATTTTTAAAATTGGACACATTTACACTACCATTTATGGTAATATTTTCTTTCCCAAAAAAATCGTTATCTTCCGGAGAAATTATATTGACGTTTCTTATAGTTAAGACAATTCTATCCTCACTTATAAAATTTTGTGTGTTATTTACAAGCAATCTAATAGTGTAAATCCCATCGCTCATTAAGGTTGTGTCCCAATCAGTTAAAAGATCATCATTTACAGATGTGTGAGAACTGCTTATGATTGTCCAACTCGTAGGATATACTCCCTGACCATAGTATAAGATGTAATTTTGGAAAGTAGTTCCATTTGCAGTACCATTTATTTTTATAACTCCACTAACTGTAGCATCATCCAAATAAGAATTCAATTGAGCTACAGCTATTGAATTTATTTGAATGGCTTTGGAGGCATTGATCCTACCAATTCCTATATATTCATCAAAGCTCACATTGTCTGTAGAAGATTTAATAATTGATCTAATCTCTTCTGGGTTGAAACTTGAATTCTTGGATAAAATTAAACCAGCTAATCCAGCCACAAAAGGAGTTGCCATTGAAGTTCCACTCAAATATGTATACCCAGTTGAATCACAAAGTTCACAAGATCCTGTTGGAACAGTGGAATTAATATCAACACCAGGTGCTGCTACATCTACCCAAGAGCCATAGTTAGAAAACGAAGCTTTTGTATCACTGGAATCAGTTGCCCCTACAGGTATTACATTGTCATAGCCTGCTGGATAAGTTTTAAAGTCAGAATAATCATTTCCAGCAGCAGCAACAAGAACCACTCCCTTATCATACGCATAATCTATTGCACTTTTTATTAAATTACTTGATTCGGATGAGCCCCAGCTCATAGATATTATATTTGCATTATTATTTGCAACATAAGTGATCGCATTTGCCAAATCAGCTTCAGATCCCTCTCCGTTGTTGTCTAACGCTTTTACAGCCATGATTTTACAGTTCCAACATAATCCTGCAATACCTATCGAATTATTAGTTACGGCTGCAGCTATACCAGCAGTGTGAGTGCCATGACCAAAGTCATCCATAGGATCGTTATCGGAATTAACAAAATCCCAACCTCTTACATCATCCACATATCCATTACCATCATCATCTATTCCGTTGTTAGGAATTTCATTTGTATTATTCCAGATATTGTTAGCTAAATCGGGGTGATCCCAAGCAACACCTGTATCAACAATTGCAATAACTATACTGCTGTTACCTCTTTCTATATCCCAAGATTGAGAAGCGGAAATTTTACTTAATCCCCATTGAGAAAAAAGCCCAGGATCGTTTGGCGTAACAGAGGCTTTATAGATATAATTAGGCTCGGCCCATTCAACTAAAGGATCTTTTTCATATTCTTTAACTATTGATGGAATATCCGCATCTTCTTCAACTTTGAGCTTGTAAATATTTGATAAGTTAGGAATTTTTGTTCTTCCTGCTATTTTTGAAGTTTTAGTATCAATAATTGTTCTCAAAACTTTTTCTACTGATAAAACATTAAATCTTTGGTTAAGTTCATCCATGGAGTCTATTCCTGTAGATATGGGAGTAATATGCTGATGTGTGCTTACAGAATCTTTTAATTTTACGATAAATTCTCTTGGTACAAATTTAGGTTCCATGCCTTGTCCAGAGAGAGCTGGTTTCATATTTTTGGTATTAGAAAAATTGCTTAGACTAAAACTATATTTTTCGTCTACAAAAAAAACCTTTTCAGGAAAATCCTGGGAAAGGGTTTTATTAAAACTTAAACTGAAGAAAAACAGAACAACTAACAAAAATATCAATACTTTGAGTTTCATTCCATCTCTCCATAAATTCCATGTATTCTTGATTTCCTTCTAATTTGTATTTCCTTTACATTTATTATTATGTCAAGGGTTTTGATTTATTCAGAGTTAAGGCCAAAGTTTTTTTGGAAAATTGTTGATAGAACTTGTTCCTTGGGAGGTTCAAATCCCATCTATGAATTATCCATTTTAAGCCGATAAAATTGATATAACGTAAAGTCCCAGCCTCGGCGCAACACTACTAGTTGAACTCCGAGAAATAAAGGCATGTTAAATTAATTTCTTTAGGCTCGATAGTTTAATCCTTTCAAGAAGCCTATTTCAAAAACATTTGTGTAAACAAATCTTATAATAGGCATGCCAGAAGAAAAAGTTTGATTTAATGACTTCTTAATTTCACAAAAAGCATTTAAAGTATCCTCTAATATTGTGATGTAGTTAATTTTTCCTGATATGGATGGAGAATAGTCGTCAGCGAAAGGATCATTGTCTACTATAGTATTTGCTATTTCAGATAATTTTTTTAGAACTAATGGATGACTAAAATTATATACCTCTTCCATTTCCTCCTTAAGTTTTTCACCAATTTTCTTTACTTCTTCTAAATTACCTTTTTTTCCAGCAAGAAGGTAAGCAGTATAGGAGAGGCCACCCAACCCTTTTCCAAAGTGGAACATATAATCTTTTTCATCTTTTAGTATAGCTGCCATGTCACTTGTCAAAACCATTGATTCCTCATCATAACATGTATTAGCTAGATGTGGGTCATTAAGAAATATACCTTGTTCAACTCCGACATCACATATCATCGCATGAAAAGCTCCGGAAATGGCAAAAAATTCTTCGTCTGTAATTATTTTTCTCCATTTGTCTAGTGATTTTGAAATATATGGCATGTCTTTTAATAACCTGACTGAACCTGGAATGTGATAAAGTTCATGTTTCATTTTATACAAAACAGTATCTTCAGAGAGTGAACTAATGTACGAATTATTAATCCATAAATGTTTTGTTACCTTACCTTTGTCTATTGCAACAAAAGCTGCAAGACCTAAAGATTTTGGAGATGAACTTTCAAAAAGATGTACAATTAATTCATCAGGAGTTATCCTATCTTTGAGAAATTTATCTGAATCTATATTTCTAAGGATTTTTAATTCTAAACTTTCTATTTTGTTTGGCTGAAAGTTCCCTTTTATATCAAATTCCATAAATAATTGGAAAAGATAAAAGATTTAAAGTCATTCATTAAACTTCATGAAGGTTGAGATATCAGCGTTGAACTACTAACTTAACTATCAGCCTCGGCGCTTTACCCTAGGTAGAAAAATATAGGCTTTAAGAACAAAACCAAAATATTAATTAATGAAAAAAGAACCAAGTCAAGTTATACTTGTTGCTTTAATATTCATAGTTATTGGAATTTTCATTGGCATTTTTTTTACAAGTTTAAATCCACCAATTAATTATCCACCAATTATTACTACAACTACTAGGATAACAACAACTACGACATTTCCCACCACAACCACAACAAGAATATGTCCAACAATCATGGCGTGTCTTTACAATCCAACATTAAATAATTATACAATGTTTACAGGATGCGATTATATCGATGCAAAATCATCTGGCTGGATTGAAACAAATTTTACTAATCCAAATTATTGTAATACAGATGATGACTGTTTTTGTTCGCTGACTAAATGTTTTAGAGGAAATAAATATTATGCTAATTGTGTGCAAGATGTCAATGCTTGTCAGATGAGTTATTGCCCTTTTACACCAGAACAAAGAATGGTTTGTATTGATCACTTCTGTCAAATTGGAACAATATAAATTATTTGGTATAATTTGAGTCGACAATTTTCTACCCTGGGTTTAACACCCAGTTTCGGCGTATACCTTGAAGTATCTGAAGGTATGTTAAAATATCTACCAAAAGGTTTATATATGGTATATACATCATATATACAAGGTGTTAATATGCCTAAAGCGATGGTTCAGATATCCGAGAAGGCTAATAGAATTTTGAATATTATTAAAGCCAAATACAGCCTTAAGGATAAATCTCAAGCAATAAACAAGATGGCAGAAGAATTTGCTGAAGTACTTTTGGAACCTCAATTGAGACCTGAATACGTAAAAAAATTGAGAAGCATAGAGGAAGAAGGCACTGTTTCTGAGGAAGAATTTGAAAGAATGATGAAAGTGAAAATTTGATGCTTACAACAGAATTCTCTAAGGAATTAACAAGAAAAATGGCTAAGATACAAAAGAAGAATAAAGTAATGTTTGAAGCTGTTATTAGTAAAATAAGAGAGATTAAAGAAAATCCTGAGCATTACAAACCATTGAGATACGATTTGAAAGGATACAGAAGGGTCCATATAATGAAATCATTTGTCTTAGTTTTCAAGATTGATTACGTTAGCAATAAAATAATCTTTGTGGATTTCAATCATCATGATAAAATATATATAAGATAAAAATCCTTTGAGCTCACAAAACTGTATTAATTCTTGGCTCTAAGCCTTAACCTGTTACTAACAGCTCTGGCACTGCTAACAACTTTAAATATGGCATAAAATTAAATAGAATTGAATGAAAGATTCCAGAGCGTTGAAGAAAATAGAAAAATTATCTCGTTGTATTTCCTCACTTGAGAAGAAGCTGGAAAAAACCAATGATATGATTGAAAAATTTTCAAAAATCTTGATAAGCGAACAATTGAGAGTAAACCGAGCAAAAACCGAGCAACTTTCCGAGCAGACCGAGCAAGTGCTCGCCCGTAAAAGCCTCGAACAAATAAAAGGAAGGCACAGGGAGATTGTTGGTTTGTTGATGAATGAAGGGTTTCACACTTATGAACAGCTGGCAAACAAATTGAACATCTCCCAGTCTAGAGCAAGGGCATACATAACAGAGTTAAAGAACTTTGGCATACCTCTGAGGCAGATAAAAGATCCAGAAGGATATAAAGTTGGAATCGATGCAGCATTTGTTGAAAAGGTCCTGGCTTTTAAATAACTTGTATTTTCTATTTAATAGGAAATTTGCGCGCATTCTTAAATCTTTAAACTCTCTTTTTGTTAGTAGTGAATTGAAAGTGATAGAATGAGTGAAACCACAATAGGATTGTCTTGGAGACTGAAACGGCAATTGGTAAAATTGAAGAGGCACAAGAAAGAATCCTATGAAGAAGTTATTTGGAAATTGATAAAAAAGAGATAATTTTTTCTCCAATTTTGTTTTTCAAATAGAAAATAGCTACAATTTATTCCAAAGATGGCAAAAGCATCTTTTTTTCATAAAAATCGAGCAACCGAGCACTTCGGGACATCTCTTTTGGTCAATATAAACCTTTATATAGTACGCAATATCAACAACTATATAAATGGCAATACCGTCGACAGGCGTAAAAGCCAAAATTCTTGCTACTTTGAGGAAAAAGCCCATGTCAGTGAGTGAACTTTCTAGGCGAATGAAGATGAGAAGAGAGTTTGTTTCAGGTTATCTCGAGGCGATGAGGAACGAGGGCAAGATTGAAGTCGTAACTGTTGGAAGGAGTAAGGTTTATAGGCAGAAAAGGTGAAATATATTTTAATGAATTTCCTATCAAATAGAAAAAGTCTGATGAAATTTGGTAAGTGGAGTTTGGCAATTCTGTCATTAGTTGTGTTAGGATTCTTTGTTGTTCAATTTGTTCTTCCTGCATTTGCTATCGGTTCAATAACAATTCAAGGTGACCGTTTTAATGCGGCAATAATTCACTACGTATACTGGTACGATGCCGATAACAGTGGTGGAACGCCGTGTAACCCATCGGCGGGGTATACTGGTAATTTGATTGGAAACACATCCTTTAACGACAATGATAACAATAAAAACGATAATTCTGGGTGGTCTATAACCAATAGTTCAACAAACTCAGGTAATGCATATTTATATCTGTGCTCTGGTTCTGGAGGTACTGATTTGCTTGCATCCACCAGTTTTGCTGTCACTGAAGGCAACATATACTATGTTGATTTAGGCTGGGCAAATGCGGGGGGAGGTGTTTCAAGCGATTTAAATGGAAAGAATGTGGTTATTTGTGATGGGCTAGACGGAAACAAACTTAGCACACAAGCAAAAACTGTTAGCGGAACAACATTTAGCCAATATTATTTCAAGAGAGAAGCAACAATTACAAGCAGTGTTTACGTCTTGATTACAGATAGCGATTCATGTGCTTTTGACAGTGGTGTTTTAGCTGCTACTCAGATGTCAACCAGTTCTGTGACATATGGAGTTCAGATGAGTTTTGCTGCAGATACAAAAATAACTGGTGATGCGCATACAACCTTAACACCGAATAATCTATTGAACTTCACTGGTGCTACAGGAAATGTAGTTGGTCTGGCAGAAACAGTAGCTGTTCCAGATGGGATAGATGACTCAAATGACGATTATTCAACTTACATAGATAGTGTAGCGGCAGGTGCTACTTATAACATTGCTCTTTCTAAAACAGGAATCACAACGCAAACAGTTTCAACAATTCCTATTGCTACAGTATCATATGATTTTCTTGTTCATGTCTCAGGAACAGTTCCATCAGACATAGATTATGTTAGTTATGATGATGGCAATGGTGCAACAGGATTCACACACACTACAACCCCATCAGGCAATGCTTATGATTTATACGTTCAAGATGATACTGGTAATTCTTATACTGAATCTATTACTATGAAAGTTGGTGGTTCAGGTGGAACAACAGCTATAGTAATCGGAAGTGCTTCTCCAGGAATTAATGAGGATGATACATGCACTCCAGGCACTGGTGCTAAATCAAATTACTTTGTAATCAAAGATGTTGATGCAACTGCAGGTGAAAGTGATTGGGATGGAACAGATGCAGTAGGAGAATGTCCTAATATTGATGTATTAAAAGTTTCTGGTACTTTAGATGATACTTTTCAAACTTCTGGCTTAAATGAAGCGTTTAGTGTAATCGATGATTATACAAAAGAGGCAGCAGTGGGTGGTGGAGGAACTACAGTAACTTACAGTACAACTCCACAAACAATCAATCCTACTGGTGGCGGCGAAGAATATAAAATTTATTCAGTGTTACACTATACTGATGATGCTGGTGCAGGTACTATTGGTGACCCAGATGCTACATATGATATAAAGGCCGTTTCATCTGAAACAACTTATGATTATACTTTTTACCTTAACAATAGAGTTAGCTCTGTAGCAAGAACAAGTTATGCTAAGGCAATTAATCTAGAATACAGCCTTAAGGGAGACACACCAGATGGAGCAAGTGAAGTTGTTTACCTAAACGATGCAGGTGCAACAATACATGCTGCAGGAATAACTGCTGCTGACGGACAATATGAAATTTACATTGATAGCGTTAACACTGGTGGCAACAATGTTCGTTATGATTATGAATCGGGTGTAGGAACTTTACAATTAAGAATAAATACAGGTGTTGCTAATTTTGGAGCTGACGCAACATTTAATGTCGCAGAAGTTACAGGAGACACACATGGTGATTTGAATGATGGGGTCGGTGTTACAGATAATATAGATATATACTCATCAGCAGATTGTACAGCAACACAAGTAAGCAGCGAGGCAGAACAGCCTTTAGCAGCAAACCCTATTGATTATACACAATATTATGAGCCAACATTGGGTCCAGCAACATATTATATTAAAGCCACAGAGGCTAATGCTGGCGTATGGTCTTGTAATAAATTTGCTGGAAGTGGTGCAGGCGCAACAGATAACAATATTGATATAACTGTAAAAGTTACAGGTACTGTTCCAAATGCAGTAGATGCACTAGGGAAGCAAGTAACAAGTGTTTGGTCAGATGGTACAGCTTTTAATCTTGTAGCTGATGAAGATTGGGATGCATTTACAGGGGTAGCGGGTGGAGCTTATACTCTGTACACTCGTCCAGATAGCGACGCAACAGGTGCCAAATTAGGTTTCAATGATGCCGCTTCTGCAACTGGAAATGTGCTTCTTTATACAGATGGTGTGCTTAATGCTGACGAAACAAGGGATGTTGCTGTAATTTCAGGTGATATAGACGAATCATATGTTACTTCAGATGTTAGCGGCACTGTTGCCACCAATAGCGAAGGCACAATCGCGGCAACCGCTGACTGGAATGACGATGCGCCAGCGGGTTACGTTAACAGCCACTGGTACGCAACAAGTGGAACTGGTGTTGGTGGTGCAGATGAATATACTATTTATATAGATACCGAAACTACCGTAGGCGCAGTCACGGTAGACATACGCTTCAAGGATTCGAGCGCCCTAGTCAGCTGGAACATGAATCAAGACAATGGGGTGCTAGGCATAAATCCTGGTGACAATATAGATTTTGATGCTACGATAAAAGTTTCTGGAGATACACCTGGATATGCAACTGGAAATCATATTTTGATTGTTGATGATGATGATTTGAATACTGTTTTGGCAGCAGGAGTCATTAGCACAACAGATGGAACTTATGCTATTTATACAACTGCATTAGATCCAGGTGCAGGTCCTGGAGATTATATAGTTGGAGAGTTCCAGAAACCAAAGAATGCAAACCCTGTAAATAACATTGTGTATTCACAATACCTAGCAGTAGGTCCTGCGCTATTAGCAGACACGACATGGAACCTAGTTGAAATGACAGGTACGGTTCCAACAGATGCGAATACTCTTGATGGAGCATCTTATGTTGAAGTTCGTGATGATACAGCAACAGCTTGTAACGCTGCTCGTGCAGATGGCGAGTTCCAACTCGCGACAACAGATGGTGGGACCACAGGAACTTATGAAATATTCTATGAAGACATAAATGCAGCCAGATATTTGCAGTTTTGTAATGCGGCGAATGCCAAACACTATATAACAGGAGATAAAAAGAATACCGCCGAAGGAACGACAAAGGAGCTAAATCTATCTGCAGTCAAAGGTGCAATGGATGGAGATTTTGGAGTAGGTGGAAATGCAAAGATAGATATTTACAATAACTTTGGTGTTGATCAAGCGGGCACAAATGCAAACACAGATTTAGACGGCGCAGCGATTACCGCAAATGGGGTAGGCATTGACTATGTTGTCTACTTTGAGCAGGGCGGCGATGGTTCGATACTTCCTCTGGGCGTACTCACAGATGAAACCGCAAGAGCAGAGAGTGATGACTACACAGACGTTGCGATGAAGATTACAGATACTTCTGGTTATGTTTATTGGATCATAGGCGTGGATGGTGCTGGCACAGGCACTGGTGGAAACATAATCGCAGGCGAAGTAATAACTCTTGATTTGTTGAAAGACTTGACCGGTACAGTCCCTGACCCAGTTGGTGCATCAAATCCTTATGTGATAATAAAAGACAGCAGCGATGAATATTGTTTCGGTGTGGTTGTTGATGATGGCGGTGGCGGACTTCCAGATGGTGCATACCGCATATTCTGCCCGACAGCAGCTTCACTTTATGGTTCAGAATTAATCAACAAACATGATGTGCTTGAAATCAATGGGTACAATGTTCTCGATTATGATACAGGTTCAATTACAATTCCTGATGGTGAGGGTAGCACATTTGATGCAGTTAGAATAACTGGTGATATAGACGAATCCTTTGCCACAATTACACATACACAGGAAAACTTATTAGTTGTTTACGATGCTTGGCCAAGTACAACCCAACTCAGCTCAACAAGCTTTGTAACAGAAGATGCTGACGATGATACTTATGATGTTTACTTTAGATTAGCAGCAGGCGTTACAAATGTAGACTTAAAAATGACAGATGAATCTAGTAAAGTTTCTTGGAGATTAGACGTAGATGATGACAATACAAACGGCGCAACATTAAACGCGCTAAGTGCTGGTAAAACAATTAACGACCTGAACCTGCCAAATGTCATATCTGGGACTGTTCCAATTGGTGTTTATAGTGTGAGAATAGTCAACTCTGCACCATACACATTATCTGTTGGCCAAACAACTGGAACAACAAGTGATACTTACAAGATTTACTTTGATGATGAGGCAGAAGCAGCAGGTAATACTTGGGATGTTGGAGCATATGACAATGGAGGAACCAAGTTAGTTTACAAGGCAAAAACAGCTGCTAATGCAAACGTCAACACGCTTGACACAGATACATACAATTATGCAAGAGTTTTAACAGCCACGGCGCTTCAGGCCGATATTGACGATGCTGATGATAGATATGCTGTCTGTAATAACATTGGAACCACTCCATGTGAAACAACAGCTGCTGAACTAAGCAGTGAGAATGTCTTTGGAAATAGTTTCACAGCTGGAACTGCTCAATACTTTGAAGATGACGGAACTGTAGGAATTGTTCTTGAGATAAAAGAAGAGACTGATGATTATTACTCTTATGCAAGGTTAGATAGTGTTGACCCAGGCGATACAATCACTGTGACACTTGATGCAATATTGTCAGGTGATACCGCAACAGACCCACAAGCAGTTGATCTTGTCTGGATTGATGACACAGGAACTGGAAATACTGATGATGCGGGTGGAAATACAGTTGCTGAATATGCAGGAGATACAAAGGGAGATGGAACTTTCAAGATTTATTATAATGACGCTCTGAATACAGCAAGTGTGAGTGCGGATACAGCAAGAGATGTTGATGCTGGAGAAGCACTTGGAATAGGTGTTGTATTAACTAAGACGAAAACACTTGCAAATCCAGACACTTGGTATGTTGGTTCTGCATATGGTGCAACTCATGCCAATTTGGAAGGTGGAACAGATACTATTGCTGCATGTGCTGAGGATGATGATTATACAAATGGAGTTTTATGCACTGGTGCTTCGATTGTAAGTAGTGCAATAGTTAATCCTTCAGCAGCCGGATATCCTGGTGGTAATGATTATTCAGTATACTTTGAGATGGATGCAGCAGGAGGAAACAACTGGATTAAAGTAATAGATGATGGGGCTACTCCATATACAATGTATGCGATAGTTGTGACTACTGCAGGAGATAGAGATATTCAAACTCATCTTGATGCATCATTCTCAGGTGAAATCAGAGAAGCATTTAACACAGACCTTAAGATCAACAATGCAACAATCAGAACTTATTCTGCTGAATCAATGTGGACTTACAATACTAATCCAGAGGTAGCAGAGCCAAGTAATTCAAAAATAGGCGGATTCAGTGCATCTGCTGAAGATGGAACATTCCAGATGTATGGGGATGATACTGATGATGTATGGGACGTCAAGGTAAGTAAATCCGGATACATCAGACAGAATGCGTACACAAATGATGGTGGTGCTGGAAGAACACCAAGTATGGATAATGTTGATATCAATCAAGCAGGATTCAATGTCGACCTTGCCTCAGGTGTAAAAGTTATAGTAAGAGAATACAACAGTAACAATCCTGTCACTGATGCGACTGTCAAAATATATAATTGTACCGGAGGAGCTGTTACCACTTGCAATAATGTGATAGAGACATGCACTCAGCCTGCTGGAAACTGTCAGAGAACTGGAAGCAATGTTGCTGGGAACGGTACAAGTGGAGAATATTACTTTTCTGGCATTACAGGTGGAAGATTCATTCAGGTAAAGATAGAGAGAAACAATTATACAAGCATTTCAGATCCTGACCCTGCAAATCCAGCCAACCCAACTTACAGAACAAATGAGACAACAATACAGCCAGATAAATTGGCAACATCTTACACATACTTCCTGTCGAATCCTGCACCAGAATGCACGGTAACTGTGACGGGTGAAGAAGGAACTTTCATAGGTGGAGGAATGCTGTTTGTTAAGAATGGTCAAACTGTGGATCTGCTGGTGAATTGTGGTGAAACTGGCCTTACTGTGAATGCTGATCTCCTTTCACTTGGTGGTTCAGCAACACAAGTGCTAACTGCTGATGGAGGCGGAACTTATTCATACTCACAAATAGTCTCAGGAGCTACAACTGGTTTGAAGTTAATAAATATCACAGCAACTGATGGTGCAAACACTGAAAACAAAACAGTTAGTCTTAATGTTGATAATCAACCTCCGGGAACTGTGATCACTGTGACAGATCCAGGAGCAGTTAGTAATTCTTCAACAGTAACATGGACTTGGAATGTGGCCACAGATGCAAATTCTGGTTTGGGTTATTATGAATTGAATATTTCCACAAGCACAGACTGCACTTCAGAAATTATTGACAGCGTTAGGACTAAGATAGAAACTTACACAAGATCAGGATTGGCGGATGGTTCAACTTATTATGCATGTGTTGCAGCTGGCGACAATGTTGGAAATGAAGGAACACAATACAACTCTGACGGAATATTGATTGATACCTCAATCCCAGCTCAAGTAGCACTTTTGACTCCTCTCGATGGGGCATATGTTTTGAGCACAACACCAACTGTCACATGGCAAGATGTGACTGGTGAGGATAATTATGAAGTTCAGGTTGATGCTCATTCTGATTTCGGCAGCTTTACTGATAGATGTATTCTAGCAGCTGATACTGTGACTACTACTATTGGCACAGCATGCGGAGAAACAGCATTGGCAAGCGGAACAAACTACTATTGGAGAGTTAGAGGAATTGACACAGATGCGATAAATGGATCATGGAGTGATGTGAGGCAATTCACAGTAGACACTTCAACACCAACATTTATAGAAACAACTGCAGATACTTTCAACACAAAGTCTGTGTTGTTGACTGGAACTACTGATGAAGGCGCGACATGTAAGTTCAGCACAACTGATGATAGTTATACAAACATGCCTTACAATTTAGGAGCTTTGAATTCATCCACATTCGCTGCTAATTATGTGGCTGCAGAAGGAGTCAGCACATTGTATGTGAGATGTAAAGATGTTGCAGGAAATGCTGCAGGAGCATCAGTCACAGTTACATTCACAGTTGATTCTCTTGCACCAACTGTTAGTGTAGCAGGTCCTAATGGCGGATACTTCAGCACAGCTCAAGAGATAGCAATAACAACTGATGAAAATGCAAACTGTAGATACTCGACTTCTGATATCAATTACACCTCAATGACTAATCAATTCGATGGCGGAGAAGGGACAACTGATCATACTGTAACACCAGTTCCAGCCTCACAAGGATTGATACATTATTATGTGAGATGTATAGATACTGCTCAGAACAATGAGATGTCTTCGTCTGTTCTTGTTTATTACTATTATGACACTGTAGTTCCAACCTACCAGCTAACATCCATCAGCTCTTCTGCTGGTGTAAGATATGATGCAGACGGTCATTTGCAGCTCAAGTCTGGAGATATTGTGACAATTGTTCTTACAGCTTCAGAAAACATAACAGGAGTTCCAACAACAGCAACCATAGGCAGCAATGCTGATGTTTTAGCATGTGCACTCAACGGAATGCAATTGAGATGCACTAGAACATTGGATGGTAACGAAGGAACGGATGCAATTAATATTGATGGTGCAACAGATGCTGCTGGAAATGGTGATACTGCTTTCACTGATGCTTCTTCATTCAATTTTGATTTTTCAGCACCAAGTATAACTCTGAATGCAATAGGCAATCAGAACACTCGATCATTTGCAATTACAGTGGATGGTGGCGAAGCAGGTCTATCATGTAGATATTCGACTGATGCAGATGCTGATACTTATGCTGAAATGGCAACGGGTCTTGACTACATAGCAGCAAATACTTATGGCATCACAATTGTTGTGCCTACTGATGGAACTTACACTATTAATGTTGCCTGTCAAGACTTGGCTGGAAATGAGGATACTGATTCAGAAGCAAGTATTGTAGTGGATGCAACAGCCCCAACCGTCAGTTCAGCCATTCCAAATGGTGGAACATTCAACTCAGCACAACAGATAGCAATAACAACTGATCAGAATGCTAATTGTCGTTATTCAACTTCTGATATCAATTACACCTCAATGACTAATCAATTCGATGGCGGAGAAGGGACAACTGATCATACTGTAACACCAGTTCCAGCCTCACAAGGATTAATCCATTATTATGTGAGATGTATTGATTCATTGAATAATGAAATGTCTTCGTCTGTTCTAGTCTATTACTACTACGATACTGTTAGCCCAAGTTACGAAGTAATTTCAGTTTCATCAAACGGAGATGGAGAAACAGTAGCTGGAGTTCTGTATGCAAACTCAGGTGACACAATCGCTGTAAAGTTCCAGGCAAATGAAACTCTAGCAGGAAATCCAACAGTCACAGTAGGAGACTATGAAATGACATTTGTCAGCAAACTTGGCAACATCTACACATACACCAGAGCACTAAACAACTCTGAAACAACAACTGCAGCAATATCAATCTCAGGCCAGACAGATGCTGCTGGAAACGATGATGTTGATTATTCAAATGCTAACTTGCTTGAATTTGATTTCGATGCACCAACTGCGACAATAAATGCACCTGCAGCTGGAACTATAAATTCCAAATCTTTTGTGATAGCAGTAACTTCAGGTGAGACTGGATTGACTTGTAAGTATAAGATTGTAAATGATGGAGCAGCAGCTCCAACATATGCTCAGATGGCAGAATATTTGGCTGATATGGGTGATAATACTTACAACGCAACTGCGATTGTTGTTGTAGATGGGGTTTATGATGTTTATGCAAGATGCCGTGATGCAGCAGGAAACCAAGTTGCTGCAACAAAAATTGATATAACAGTTGATACACTCGCTCCTTCAGTAACATCAGTTGAGCCTGATTCAGAAGACCACTTCAATACAGCTGCTACAATTAACATAACAACAGATATAGATGCAAATTGTTATTATGCAACTGATGATTTGAAGACTACAATTCCAGGAGCAGGATGGACTGTAATGACAGGAGCAGGCGGAACATCTCACACTGCGAGTCCAACACCAGCTGCACAAGGAAGAGCATTCTTCTATGTTAAATGCGAGGACTTGAATGGAAATGAGATGGCCGATAATGCTTTGGTAACTTATAATTATGACACTGTTGCTCCATCATATACAGTCTTGAGTGTAAAGGATGCAAGTGGCAACACACTAACATCAAACCAGTCAGTAAATGGAGATGCTGTTGTGAACATCACGATTGAAGCATCAGAAGATTTAGCAACGAACCCAACGATAATTTTAGGCGGAGTAGCTCCAGATTCAGCATGCAATGTTACAGGAAGAGTTTACAGTTGTGCATGGACAATTGATGATAGCTTTGCAGATCCGTCAACACCTGACTTGTCTGTGAGCGGTGGAGCAGATGCAGCAACAAATGACGACACTGATTTGGCAGTGGTAGATATAGTAACAGTGGACAAGACTGCACCAGAAGGTTTGAGCATATCAATCAATAGCGGTGCAACTTACACGACAAGTCCAGTAGTCAATCTATTGTTGTCAGCAACGGACGCTTCTGAATGTAGGTTCAGCAATGATGGAACATCATGGTCAGTTTATGAGCCATACACAACTTACAAGACATGGGTATTGATAGCTGGAGATGGGGTAAAGACTGTTAGTTATCAATGTAAAGATCAAGCAGGTAATGCTGCAACTGCTGTGACTGGCTCAATTACTTTAGATGCAACAGTTCCGACTGTAACAATAAACACAGATTATTACGGTCCTTACAGAACAGATCCTGGAGCAGTTTTTGATGTTGATTTTGCTGATGCAGGAAGTCTGTTAAATAATGTTCAGTATAAGCTAAATGCAAGCGGAACTTGGACAGACATAGCTACAGGAATTAATTCTGAAACTTATGCAACAAATTGGGCTGTGCCTTGGGCTAGCTTGCTTGAAGGTGTGAATTATATTTATGTAAGAGCTTATGATAATGCTGGAAATGTTTATGAATCACCTGAAGTTGTAATAATAGAGAAGGATACGACAGCTCCAGGAATGGCAATACTTTCTCCATCACAAGATAGTGGGACAGGTGTGAATGTTACTTTAGCTGTTCAAACCACAGAATATGCCACTTGTAGATATGCAACATCAGATGTAGGATATGATGCAATGACAGATTTCGATTACAGTGGAGATGGTTATGCAACAAACCTAGCAATACTAACTGGTTTGGATGGTGGCAGGCGTTCTGTTTATGTGAGATGCCGTGACTTGGTCGGGAATAATGTGACAAATGCTGTATCTGTAAGTTGGATAGTTGATACAAGTGTCCCAACAATCTCGCAACCTTTAGTGAACGGTGTGATCAATCCATATGTCAATTCAAACCCAACAATCTCAAATGTTATAGTGGTCAGCCCATTGTCAATTGTAACTGCAGCACAATTCCGCATTGATGCGACTGCAGGAGGTGCTTGCACTGCCACAGACGGGGCATTCGATGAGACTACAGAACAAGTTACATGCAGTCTGGCAGATGCATGGGGTGCTTTGGCTGAAGGTGAGCATACTGTCTACATAAACGCTAGTAACTCAAACGGTCCATCTGGATTTGCTATAGCAACATTCCATAAAGATACTAAAGCACCAACTTTCATGATTCTTGATCCTCAGACTGGTGATACTGTAACTGATACACAAAGACCAGAAATATTCTTTATTATTTATGAAAATAGTACTGGTTATGGCCATGATACAACTTATGGATCTGGAATAAACTTAACCACGATAACTCTGATGAATGGTAGCACGAACATGAATACATTAGGATTTAATCCATTGGACACAGATATTTGCTTAGCTCTTGGCACTTATGTCGAATGCACGTTCACTCCAAACGCATCCCTAGCTGATTCAACATTGCACAACATCTCGATAACTGCTTCTGACAGAGCTGGAAACTCTGTGACAGAGTGGCTAAACTTCACCATAGACACAACAGTTTATGTGGATGCTTCATTGATAGCAACAGATGCAGTTGGAATTGCTGATGATAGTTATGATGATGGCTGGAGTTTCACTTTCAACATCTCTACAGGAGCAGGAGGAGATGGCGTCAGATTTAGGATGTATGATTGGGAAGATTCAAGCGGTAATACCATTGCAGTGTTCAACAACACAAAGATGGTCTACTATGACAACACAAGCACGCAGAGAACATATTGGGTTAAGAATACCTACGATGAGACACAGACAATATATCCATTGTATGATGTTGAACCATCAATAGCCGGGACGCAAGGAAATATAACTATATACATCAAAATACCAGTAGGGACTACATCCGGATCGTACACAACCTCTTACGGAGTAGGACTCTATAATGTGTAAGCATGGTGAAAAAGGTGAAAAATTTTGAGAAAATATTTTTATCTTTTTTCTTATTCATTTTCCTAGTTCCTTTAGTTCTTGCTGCTCCTTTGCATGAAGAGAACGGATCAATAACAATTGAACCGCTTACTGGAAATGTAGTTCTGCCAGGAAATGTGACTTATCCTTTGGGAACTGCATGCACTGAAAATGCTCAATGCAATTCTGGTTATTGTGTTGACGGATATTGCTGCGATTCTGGCTGTTCTGGCTCTTGTAACAACTGCAATGTAGCAGGCCATCTTGGAACTTGCACTGATGTCAACACATTATGTGCAGGAACTGATAACAGTTGTTATTGTTCTGGCGGAAGTTGCAAGGCTTGTGCAAGTGGAGCGACTTGTACAGTAGCTCAAACATGCTACAGCCCTGGAGGAGGTGGCGGTGGTGTTGGAGGTGGCACGACAACTACAACATTGCCCCCAGTTATCGAAGGAGCAAATATACCAAACATCTCAGCTGGTGGAACAGGCCAAGCTTCATTCACAAACCTGCCGATAACAGATATTTCAATAGAAAGTAAAAATAATGTTACCAATGTTAGGATTACTATTACCAAGACAGATGCTCAGCCGGGTACTGTTGCAATAGGCGCTCCAGGCCAGGTTTATGCTTATTTGAGCATAGACAAAACAAACATAACTGATTCGGATATCACTGCTGTCAAGATCAAGTTCAAGGTGGAAAAATCTTGGATTGCTAACAACAATATTGATGTTTCACAGATTGCTTTATACAGATATGTGAATGGTGAATGGACTAAATTGCCGACAGTCAAGCTATCAGAAGACAGCACTTACATTTATTTTGAATCAACTTCTCCAGGTCTTTCTGTTTTCGCGATCACAGGTCAACAGCTGGCAACAACAACAACTCAACCACCTGGTCCAGGTCAGACAACTACAACAATACAGCCAACAACTACAACCAAGCCTACAGCTCCTATTGAACCAACAACGCTGGCAACAGTTCTTGTCATTGCAGCTGTTGTTATCATTGTCATCGCTGTTGCATTAGTGAGAAGATCTGCTAAAAAGCATATGACAGCAGCAAGTTGAATATTTTACTCAAGATAAATGCCAGGCTTTCCATATTTTGCTTTGCTTGCTTTGTTCTGCGGGTCGTGTATTTTTTTGTCTGAAGATTTGAAGATGGAAACTAATTTGAACTCAAATTGTCTTTTGATGAAATCTTTTGCTTCGTTGAACAATTCTTCTTCTTTTGGAGAGACGACATACAGATAGCACTTGTTCTTTGTCCCAACCAGCTTGATTACGTGCTTGATGTCTTCAATTGTTTTTATCAATCCATCTTCAAGCTGAATCATCTCCTTGTTTATTTTTTTCTCATCATGCTCAGGCCAGCCCGAGTTCATGACAAAACCTTTCCCAAAATTGCTCCACAAATCTTCAGAGACGTGTGGAAGGAAAGGCGAGAGAGTTCTCAACCAATTCATAACAAAATTTTTTGCTGCCTTGCTTGGTTTGCTTTTTCTTTTCAAATACCAATTAAAGTCGCTCAGCATCTTGAAAAATGCAAGATTGATTGCAGATTTGATTTCACAAGCATCCATAGCTTTCGTTAATTCTCTCACATTTTCATTCATCTTTGATTCCAGCCAGGTGTCTATATTTTCTTTTTGTCCATCAAACTTAATCTTGCTCAACAGATCGTAAAAATTTAACAGATGCTTGAGATAGATATCACAATCCTTATCTTTCCAATCAAAATCCTCCCATTGGCTAGTTCCATTCAGCAAATATAGTCTGATTGCATCAACACCCCATCTTTCTATAGCATCATTCCAGAACAGAACATTGCCGAGATGCTTTGACATCTTCTGTCCATCACGAATAACATGCCAATTGACAAAAATTCCTTTAGGCCAAAGCTTTTCCGGGAAAATGGCTGAGTGATTGAACAAGAAGAACAGGAAGTGAGTCATCTTGTGCTCTTTTCCACCAGAGTTTATATCTAGAGGATACCAATATTCAAAATCTTTTCTTATCTTCTTCCAAATAGCTTTCTTCGGTTTTCCTTTTCCAAGAAACACATAGTCAAAAAATTCCTCAGTCAGCTCTTCAAGTTTTATTTTCTTCTGATTGAAATATTTTGAGATGATGAAGAACGACATGTAGATTGTCGAATCTGATAATGCTTCTATAGTCCACTTTTCATCGAATGGGAATTTTGTTCCCAATCCTCTCCTTCTGACGCATGGCCTTGCATCAACCCAGTCGATTATGCTTGACAATTCTTCTTTGTATTCTGGTGGGAATGTTGTTAATTTTGCAACAAGATTTCTAGTCTGCTCTTTCCACTTCTCATCAGCATAATTGATGAACCACTGGCCCTTTACTGCTTTGATTATTATCTCAGTCCCACATCTGCAGAATATCGGTTTGGCAGAAAGCCCATACATCAAATCTACCAAACCCTTTGAAACTAGTTCAGCAAAGATTTCTTTCTTTGCCTCCTTGATGGTCATGCCACCATATTTTGGAATGTTTTTAACAATAGTTCCGAAGAATTCTATTCTATACAGTTCTTGAGTTGCTTCTTTGACCTTCTCCTTATCTTTCTCATTCACTTTCTTCCTTTCGATCATTTCTTTCGATGGTATGTCAGAAAATTCTTTTGTCTCAACAACTCTGATCGGTTTGATATCAGGCCTCATATTTTTCAAATAAATATAATCAAACAAATCATGCGCAGGAACACTCATCACGATTCCTGTTCCCTCATCCGGATCGACAAACTCAGCTGGCATTATTTCAATGTTTTCTTTAGTCATAGGATTCACAGCCCCTTTGCCTATCAAAGAGCTGATGTCAAAATCTCCGACTACCTCATCCACTTTCTCAAGATTTTTTAGCTTCTCTACAGCAGGAGGGCTGACAATCCAAAACTCTTTGCCAACTTTTATTTTTTTGTATCGAGTTTCTGGCTTCACCCACAGATTAGTTACGCCAAATATTGTTTCTGGGCGCAATGTTGATGCAGGTAAAATAAGATTGTTAATTTTGAATTTCATTATCACAAATTCTTTTACTGTTGATCCTTTCCATTCCTTTATGTCCCCTTCATATGCATCAAGACTCACAGGGCTGTTGTCTTTCGGACACCAAGGCAGCCTGTAATCCTTCTGTATCAACAGTTTTTTTTCATTCAATTTCTTGAACTGCCATGTGATAAACTTGTTATATTGTGGGTCTATCGTAGAAACCCGAGCTCTATAATCAAGCGAAAGTCCAAAGTTTTTGAACGAGGAGATGATACCTTCCTCTAAATACCTTTTCACATCAATGATTGTTTTGAATTTTTTCGCATCTTTCTCATCTATTCCATAAGTGCCAGCATTCTTCACATCTTCTTTAATCTTGTCAAAAATATTCTGACAATCGGTTCCTGTTGCATGAAATCCTAATGGAAAGAAAACATTGAATGCTTTCATCCTCTTGTATCTAGCTATCGTGTCTGGCAGGGTGTAAGAACGAGCATGACCGATGTGCAATGTCCCTGAAACAGTCGGGTAAGCGAATAACATGTAGAATTTTTTGCCTTTATCTTTGGCTTCAAATAGCTTTTTTCCTTCCCATTTCTTCTGCCATTTTTGTTCTATTTTTCTTAAATCAGTTGTCTTCATGTGCATCACTAATAACAAATAAATTAGTTATAACATAAAAATAACTGCTTTTGAACTAGTAATTCTCTTACTTCTATGTTATAGAAAGGGACTAAATTTAATATTAAAAAAGCAAATGTTTTTTATGAAGCCAAGAGATTTAAAAATATTAATTTTTGTTTTATCTTTCATCGTCGCTGGATTCATTGACAATCTTATAAACGAGAGAACATTTCAAACTTTCGCTTCTAAGGAACTTCAAACCTTTCCATTATCTTGTTACTTTATTTTTTTCGAAATAATTTTTATTGCTGCAGGATGCGTGATAATCTATAGGCTTAGGAAAAAAGTTATCGATTTATTAACGTTACCCGTTTGGCTCGTTGGCTTTGATATATTCAGTTTGATTTTTAACAGAAAACCGATTTTTGAGCAAGCGAACTGGAGAAAAGAAATCTGGGGCAATCAGGTTGGCTTTATTGGGGAACCTTTATTTGATATATCAATCGGTTATTGGATTTCAGCTGTTTTTTTAGTTATTTATTTGCTGATCGCCTATAATCCCCAAATCATAAAGAAATTGAAAACAAAAAAATAGTAGCTACAACAAGCTTTTCCAGTAACTACTTCCTTTTAGAATCTTTAATGAACCCATTTTCACTAATTTTTCAAAACTGATTTCTGGATTTTTAAGTAGGAAGCTGTTTACAATGCTATAACCTATTCTATAACCAGTCCAATGAGGAAATTTTCTGTTTCCAAACATAATTCCCATTTTTTCATGAAAATTATAGTAACTATCTTTTCTTAATACTTTTCCTTTTATTTTTGCCAATATTTTCTTTTCAACTTTGTTCGAAAAAGGTTTAGCCCATGTTGGAATAATCCCTGTTATTCTTTTAACAAAGTTGTCTGCCATGCCTTCCAAAATAATATGATCCAATATCGTTCTTTCCTTACTATATGGGTTGAAGTATTGCATTCTAACCGAATGATTGTACTCATGGGTAATTGTCATATCAAAATACTTTTTCCAACCTCTTTGCGGATGAAGGAACAATAAAAAGTTTCTTGCCCAAGGTGTATATGCTGTGACACCACGTAAATCGTTTGATACCTTTCTGTTTCTTGCTGTCTTTGAATAGGGGAATATAAACACATTAACTTGAGAAGTGGATAAAATATGGTTACACTTTTTCAATAAAATCAGAGTTCTCTTTTTGATGTCGGATTTGTTTAAGATTTTGGTAACTGCTTTCAGATCACTTACATCAGCTTCTTTTTGCCATGCATAATCAACTAAATAGGATATTGTCCTAAAGCCAGCATATCCGTCTGAAGTCCTTTTCACATTATTTTTAATTGTTTTTTCAATTTCTCTCTTTGAATTTCTTTTCAAGTTAGTGTAATCTTTGTAAATTGAAAATATTTTAACTTTCATGCTTTCATATTTTCATTTCTTTTGCTAATATATATTTCCTTGAATGATGTAGATACCTCAAAATACTTACAGATATTTCAAAGTACTTGCTCGATTTGATTGATAAATAATTTTATAGATAAGAAACCTAATTTTCTTATAGTGTAAGTGTGAAACC
>Ga0315280_10002096_pt1 | contig 32823 bp, 1 predicted proteins | sample YL17G06_40_MG_FD_203697 | JGI IMG/M metagenome (GOLD analysis project Ga0315280, IMG submission 203697) | Sediment microbial communities from Yellowstone Lake, YNP, Wyoming, USA - YL17G06_40 | ecosystem: Environmental > Aquatic > Freshwater > Lake > Sediment | place: USA: Wyoming | collected...
TCCCATCTATATTGTAAGAAGCCTCCAATATACTCTTCGATTCCCCTATCTTCACTATCCCTTTCTTTACCAATTCTGAATCATAACTGTTCTCCACCCTCATCCTCGTCCAGTTACCAAAATAGTCTGTGCTCTTAGTTATGCCAGGCTGGGTCTCCTTCACTCCAGTTAGAATCCCCTGGTAACCATCTCTCTCCCCATAACTATAGCTAACCTTTACTGACTGAGTCTGAATAATTTCTGTCCCATCCTGACTGAATGAATCTACTATACTCGATTCTGATGTTTCTACTTTTACTATCCCGTATTCGGTAATTAAATCTTGCTTATAACTGTTTATTACCTCTGTCTCTGTCCAGTTACCAAAGTAATCTGTACCCTTAGTTCTGCCATGCTGGGTCTCTTCTACTCCAATTAGAATCCCATAATAGCTCTTATCATCTTTCACCTTCTCTCCGTATGTGTATTCAACTATTACTGGTTGAGTTTGAGATACTTCTGTGCCGTCAATATTGGTGGATTCTGTAGAAGTCTCTGTTTTGACTATCTTCGCTTGACCCTTAGCTATTCTATATTCATTTTGCGCCAGAGTCCCATAGTAATTGCCAAATATGTCGTGGCCCACAGTCACTGTCCCTATCCCGGTCTTCTCTATATTATGTCCATCAATATTTGTTATGTTCCCAGTTGCCTCCTCAATAATTACATTCTTCAAAAGTCCTTTATGAGCGTGTCCTGTGTCATCGAAATAACTACCAAAATCAGCGGGGTCAATTTGTGTTCCTGAAAGGTCTGTCTCAGTGCCGTTGGTATATTCATATCTCAGTTTACTTACCGTCCCACTAAGCGAGCCATCTATGTTTACCGAACTGGTGGTGGTCAATGACCAGTCTACCAGCGCCTTGCCTCCCCATTCTTCTGGATTCAGGTAGTGGCTCTCTTCGAAAGTTATATAGGAGTTACCAAAAATGTCGGAGCCAATAATTATCCCATTGATTTCATTGTAGTTGACTCTGGCTAAAATGGCACTAATCTCGGGGCTACCAATTGAGAGAGCAAATTGTGTCAGGAGGGAATGCTGTTCCCGGGTGGGAAGTGTGTTTTCGATTTCTTTGAGGCGACCTGTATCTGGGTCGTAGATGTATTTTAACCAGTTAGCTGAGAAGCTATTCGAACCATCAATCCTGTAGGAATATGTAATGGTAGAAGAAGTATCTGTTTTTGCTTCTCCATTAATGATAATGTAACTATTTCCCGATAAAGTTGTGTAATAATTATCGAAAATATCATAACTTACAGTTATTGCTCCCTGGTAACTGTGGCTATCCCCGTTATGGTCGCTGGCAGTTACTTCTAAGTGGGTTATGTTTTTTAATAGACCTAAATATGCTCGCCCTGTATCAGGATTGATATATTTTCCTGAATTAATAATGTTATCTGGTAAATCGCGCTGTCTTTCATTTCCATTGGTATATTCATATCTTACCTTATTGATTGTCTCGCTTATCGCACCATCAATTCCTTCGGAGATGGTTCTCGTGGTGGCATATGCGACTTTGGTCTGTCCATTTATTATCTGGTACTGGTAATTATCAATCTCCCCTTCTGTGCTGTGGATTACTATGGTGGAGTATGAGTTGCCAAATATATCACTGCCAATAGTTACACTACCCTGAATCGTATCAGGAGAATCGTCTGAGAAACCTACTACCTTCCCATTGCTATCTCTGATTACGCCTATTGCTAAATCAGTGGCAGATGAGACCATATTCCTTTCGTCATATTCATACTTCACCTTCCATTTCGTCTGTGAGGAAGAGCCATCAATTCCGTAAGAGTAAGTATCGGTTGTGGCTGAATCTATTCTCACCTGTCCCTTGAATATCTTATAATCATCGGTCACAATTGTCTTATAATAATTGCCGAATGCGTCATGACCTACAGTAACCTTGCCAGAAGCTGCCAGGGTTATTTGACCTCCACCCACATTATCGAGCTCTACAGTAACTTCCTCCAAGGTTACGCTCTTCAATAAACCAATATAGGCAAGATTAGTATCGGGATTGATATATAGCTCTGGGTTTATGATTGGCAATCCTTCCAGGTCTTCTAACTTTTCAGTGCCATTGGTATATCCGTAACGGAGGAGACTTCCGGTCTTACTCAGCGAACCATCTAAATTTGTGCTTGAGGTGGTGGAATCAGACCTGACCAATTTCGCCTGACCACCGATAACATTATAAGAATTGTTGCTAATAGAGACATAACTATTCCCTAAAGCATCCTCTCCATTTGTGGTAACTGTTGCGCTCTCTAAGAATGATTGCCCGTTCTGAATCTTATAGCTATTCTCATTGATAGTCCAGAAAGTATTGCCAAAAAGGTCTTTACCCACAGTTAGGGAACCCGTCCCGGAGAACTCTCTTCGAATGCCTTTATAATCGGTTATACTTATTCCCTCCCCCTCGGCATATACCCTCTTCAATAGACCAGTATAGGCAAGGTTAGTAGCGGGGTTAATATATACTTCTGGATTTGCGATATTCAATTTTCCTAAGTCCCCTAAATCTTCACTACCATCCGTATATTCATAGTTGAAGATACCATAAGTTCTACTTTCCGAATCGTCTATATTAGTGTTTGTGGTACTATTTTCTGTCCGGGCTAATTTCGCCTGACCACCAATCACCTCATAATTATTATTGTTCACACTCTCATACTTATTTCCCGCGAAATCTTCTCCTTGAGTGGTAACTATTGCCCTATCTAAGAATGCCTGACCGTTAAAAATCCTATAACGGTTCTCATTTGTGGCCCAGAAGTTATTCCCGAAGAGGTCTGTTCCCGCAGTGAGACTTCCCAGGAACCTGTGAGAAATTCCTTTGTAGTCAGTTAACCTTACTGCATCAACAACTACATCTTTCAAAATGCCAATGTAAGCACGGTTGGTGATTCCATTAATATAGGCTTCGGGATTAACAATATTCAATTTCCTGAGGTCTTTTATACCTTCTCTGCCATCAGTATAGATGTAATGGATCGCAGTTTCAGTTACTGACTCTGAACCATCCACACTCTGGTTGTGGGTAGTTGTTTCTGAAGAGGAGAGTTTCGCCTGACCACCAACAACTATGTAAGTATTTTTGCTCTCACTAACATATGTATTCCCAGCAAAATCTTGCCCGTGAGTTTTAACTAATGAATTCTCAAGGAGCGCCTGACCGTTGAAAAACCTATAATGGTTATCGCTTTCGGTCCAGTAACTATTTCCAAAAAGGTCATTGCCTACAGTTAAAGACCCCTGGAACGAGTGACCATCCAGAGTTACCTCTTCATGAGTTATACTCTTCAACAGTCCAATATAGATATCGCCATCTTCATTTACCCACTTTTCCTGAATCTTTCCCTTCTCGTCGAGGTAACCTTCTGGCAAGTCCCTGGCAGTTTCGCTGCCATCTGTGTATGTATAGGTGAGAATGGTTTTAGTCGTGCTTTGCGAACCATCAAGGGTAGTATTCGTGGTTGTGGTTTCTGAGCGTATCAACTTTGCCTGCCCCCCAATGGTGTTATAACTATTACTGGTCTCTGTAGTATACCTATTACCGGCAAAATCTTCTCCCTCAGTGGTAATCTTTGCCCTTTCCAGAATTTGCTGACCATCCTCAATCTTATGCTGATTATCATTAGTTGTCCAGAAAGTATTCCCGAACAAATCTTTGCCTATTGTAAGAGAACCCAGGCCAGCAAAATTCCGCTCGATGCCCTTATAATCGATTAAACTTACTCCCCCTTCCACTGGGTCTACTCCCTTCATAAGCCCCTTATAAGCGAGACCGGTTTCCGGGTTGATATACTTTTCTGGATTTACAATATTCAATTCTTTAAGGACGACTAAATCCTCAGTGCCATCAGTATATTCATATTTCATTCCATTTACAGTTTTACTGAGCGAGCCATCAATATTTTCTGAATCGGTGGTGGCTATCACCATATCCAGTTTTGCCTGACCAAAGACATTCCTATAACTATTTTGAGTTTCAGTCCAGTAACTATTTCCAAATATATCGAGTCCCACGGTAAGCGAGTTTACACCTGGATTGACTTCAATGTCTACTCTGTGAGTGAATTCTACTCCATTCAATACCACAGTAGCAGAAAGTTGATAAGCCTTGCCAGTTTCTGAACTGATATTGTCTACCGGGTTATCTTCAGAGAGCAGTCCGAAACGTCCCGACTGCCTAACGTAATTATAATGGAGATAACTGACGGTCTGACTTCTCGTCCCATCAATGCCCGTGTGGTTGGTAGTGGTTATCGCCCAGCCTACCTTTGTTTGACCCGCCCATTCCTCAGGATCGAGGTAATGGTTTTGTACTATGGTAGTATAGGTGTTGCCTAAAAGGTCTACACCCACAGTAACCGTTCCCAGGCCGCTTGCTGTTAATGTAACTCCATTGAGTTTGGCTCTCACCTGAACCTCTTCTGGAGTAACCGAAGTCAGTGTACCTGTTCTTAAATCGTATTGGTAACTCAATTTACTTCCACTCTTACTCAGTGAACCATCTATATTTTCACTCTCAGTGACCGATTCAGTGCTGATTAACTTTGCCTGACCAGTTATCACCATATACTCATTAGTTATAATAGTATGGAATGTATTACCGAAAACATCTTTACCGTTAGTTTCGCCGCCACCTTCAGCACCAATAAGCATCCCTCCAAAATTATATTTATATAGTATCCAGAACTCGGAGCTGGCGGAAGCTCCATCAGGGTTAATGGTCTGGGTTTTACTGTTAGAACTTATAAGCTGCTCCTCTCCATTAATTAGCTTATAAGTGTTATTGGTAACAGTTGTGGTAATATTGCCAACACTATCTTTTACTGTCTTTACTACTTTAAGTGGATTTCCCGCTTCAGTGTAGGTTACAACTTCCCTTACTTCGTTGCCATTTTCGTCAATGTAAATCTTCTGACTGGTATTTCCTTTCTCAATAGGGAGAATTCCTTTCTCATAACTATACTCGATTGTATTAACATTGGTAGAGGTTGTCCCATCAATACTGGTAGAATCTGTAGTGGTAATCGCCTTTTCTACCTTAACCTTGCCACCCCAATCTTCAGGATTGAGATAATGGTTCTCTATTTGACTTATGTAATAGTTGCCAAAAATGTCTGCTCCCACGGCTATGGCACAAGGAATGTTTCCACTCCCATAACTAATTGTTACTCCGTTCAGAGTTACTTCTCCATGGTCTATATCCAAATTTTCCACCCGCATAAGCCTGGTGCTGTTTCCATTATAAGTGTATTTCCGCTTATCGAAAGCCTTCGTTTCTGAGCCATCTATATTTGTTGAATCTGTAGTGGTTAATGACCAGTCTACCAGAACCTTCCCTTTACAATTCTCAGGATTCAAGTATTGGTTCTCAACGTAGCTAACATAGTAATTATCGAAAATATCTACCCCGCCTGTTATTGCCCATTGTCCGCCTTCGTAATTGACAGTTACTCCATTGAGAATTACCGAACCGCCAGTTATTTCCGCTTGCTCCACACGAGTGAGATTGCCGGTATCCTCTTCGTCATAGATGTAGTGCAGTTTGCTCTTCGACCAGGTCTTTGAGCCGTCCAGATTGGCAGTATTGGTAATAGTGGTGGTGTTTTCTATCTTAGCCTGGCCGTTAACGATAACATATTCGTTCTTTGCCAGGCTCTTATAGGTGTTGCCAAATATATCTCCACCCTCGGTATATGTTCCATAAAGCTCACTCTCCAGTGTTCCATCTCCATTCCAGTCGATAGTTCCTTCAACTTCAAGTATAGTAACACCTTTCAAGAGTCCAACATACATATGCCACACACCATCATCATAATAGCCATAGTTATCTACGTCCTTTATACTCACCTGACCGAGCGTACTTCTATCCTCATCTTCACTCACAGTGTAATCGTATCTTAACTTACTGAAAGTCCTGTTAGTCGAACCATCAATCTCTGTAGAGGCAGTAACTGTCTCCGCTATACCCAATTTCGCTTGACCGGCAATGTTTCTATAGGTATTTTTAGCCTCCGACCAGTAACTATTTCCGAATATATCTACACCAACAGTAACTGAATCTACATCCGGCTCTTTACCTATATCTACTGTATGAATTACTGTCACTCCATTCACTGATACTTTGGCACTCAGTTGATAGGGTTTCCCTGTCTCAGGAATAATGTTATTCACTGGATTATCTTGAGAAAGCAGTCCTGTCTGGGCGTCATAATTATAGTGGAGATAACTTACTGTTTGACTCCTCGACTCATCAATATTTGTGGAATCGGTGGTTGTCTTTGACCAACCTACCAATATCTTCCCTTTCCAATCTTCAGGACTAAGATAATAATTCTCTACATAACTTACATAGTAGTTGCCAAAAATGTCTACGCCAACCGATACTGATTCATTTTCTTTTCCTTCGTATCCCACTTCTATTCCGTTAAGTTTCAGCGAACCCTTTCCAATGGATAAATTCTTAACTGCTGTTAACCTGCCTGTCTCCTCACTATAGGTGTAACCCAACCTGTTTATTGTAAAAGCCTTCGACTCGTCAAGGTTCCTCGTTTCTGTAGTTGTAGTTGCACCGCTTAACTTTGGCTGACCATTTGATACTATGTACTCTTCCTTGCTATCTCCCGTATAAGTATCGCCGAAAGTATCCTCGCCTTCAGTGTGGCTTTCGCCAGAGGCACCCTTGCATAATCCGAGGAGAACTACATTGTCTCTTATATAGCGGGGGTCGGGAAGCAGTTCTGGATGGAGAGGGCTCTCTTTTCCATTGGTATACTGGTAGCTCACTACCTTTGTGGTAGTAGACTGGGACCCATCAATATTAGTAGAAGAGGTTACCGAGATAGTCCTCTCTATTTTAGCCTGACCTGTTAACTGGATCATTTCTTTATTATAGAGGTTGGTTGTCTCTATATAGTATTTATTGCCAAATATGTCCTTACCCACGGTAACTGCCTTTCCTTGGGCAGTATGGCTCCAATCATCTATTTCTGCAGTAACCTCATCCTTACTTATTCCTACCCATTCCAATCTTCCCGATTCTGTATCATAATGGTAATCTATTGAACTTACACTCTGGCCATGAGAACCGTCAAAGCTCTGGGAAGTAGAAGTGGTAAGGAGGTTGGTGACTTTTGCTTGACCATTTATAATTTCGAATCTCTGTTTGACTGTGGTTTCTGTGGTGTTATTGAAGAAGTCAGTGGTGAGCGTAATTCCTGGAGTCGTATTCTCAGCACTCAACAATATATCCTTGTGACCTTTTCCATCTTCACCATAACTGTAGGTTACTACGCTTGCCTTAATGGCCTCTATCTCTGTGCCATCCAGACTGGTTGCTCCATAATCTTTTCCTGTCTCTGTCTTCGATGAAGAAGTCATTAATTTTATCTGGCCAGTATCAGTGGGAGCAAAACCTTTATGGGTTGTAGTTATTGTCTTATTCCCAAATCCATCGTTATTCAATACTATGCTATCTTGTATGCTGGTGATTCCTGACAGCCTACCAGTATTACCATCGTAGCTATACTCCAAGACCTCTTCACAGTCTTTTACTGTCTTACTTGTTAAGCCATCAATGTTCTGGCTATCCATACTGGTTTTCGTTCTGACTACCTTTGCCTGACCTAAGATGACATCATAGTCATAGGAAGTCGTGGTTAATGTTACATTGCCATAATAGTCAGTGGTCTTGACTATGCTCTCAGTTGCAATTGCTCCCAAAAGTAAGTCTTTATAACCATTCTTCTCGCCATAACTGTAAGTAACTACGCTCGCCTGAACAGTCTCTATCTTCGTGCCATCGAGACTGGTTGCTCCATACTGTTCGCTTGTCTCTGTCCAGGACGAGGAAGTCTTTAACTTTATCTGTCCAGTATTGGTGAGAACAAATTCTTTACGGGTTGCAGTTATTGTCTTATTCCCAAATCCATCATTATTCAGGACTACACTATCTTTTATGTTAGTGATTCCTGAAAGTCTGCCAGTATTATCATCATAACTGTATTCCAGAACCTCTTCACAGCCTTTTATCGTCTTGCTCGTTGAGCCGTCAATGTTCTGATTATCCATACTTGTGGTTATCTTACTTACCTTTGCCTGCCCCAGTATCACACTGTAGGCATAAGAAGTTGTGGTTAAGGTTACATTGCCGTAATAGTCGGTGGTCTTGACTATACTATCACTGGCAGTTGCTTCCAAGAGTAAGTCCTTATAGCCATCCTTCTCACCATAACTGTAGGTTACTACGCTTGCCTGGATAGTCTTTATCTCTGTCCCATCGAGACTGGCTGCTCCATACTCCTCGTTTGTCTCTGTCCAAGATGACGAAGTCTTTAACTTTATCTGCCCAGTATCAGTGGAAGCAAACTCTTTATGCGTTATGCTTATTGTCTTATTGCCAAAAATGTCGCTATTTAAGACTTTAGTATCCTGAGTATTGGTAATCTTTCTCAGTCTGCCAGTATCGTCATCGTAATCATATACCAATATCTCTTCACCACTTTCTATCGTCTTGCTCGTTGAGCCATCAATGTTCTGGCTATCCATACCTGTCTTTGTGCTAATTACCTTTGCCTGACCGAGAATCACATCATATTCATAAGAAGTTGTAGTTAGTGCTACATTCCCATAATAGTCAGTAGTCTTGACTATGCTGGGAGTGGCAGTTGCTTCTAAGAGTAAGTCCTTGTAGCCATCCTTGGCACCATAACTATAGGTAACTACACTTGCCTCAATACTCTTTATCTCTGTGCCATCCAAACTGGTTGCTTCATAGTGCTGGCTTGTCTCTGTCCAGGATGAAGAAGCTTTTAACTTTATCTGTCCAGTATCAGTGACAGCAAACTCCTTATGCGCGGTAGTTATTGTCTTATTGCCAAAAATGTCGCTATTTAAGACCACGCTATCCCGGGTATTGACGATTCCTGACAGTCTACCAGTATTTTCATCGTAACTGTACTCCAATATTTCTTCACAGCCTTCTATTGTCTTACTTATTGAGCCATCTATGTTAATCGAATCAATTGCTGTAGTAACCTTATCAAGTTTAGCCTCTCCTTTAATGACCCTATATTGATTTAAGCTCTCACTCCAGTATCTATTCCCGAATATATCTCCTCCCACAGTGACCACTCTGCCAGAGGCTCTATGCTCCCAGGCAGTTCCTTTTTCCAGAATTATCCGTGCAGAAACTTCCTCAGAACTTAGTCGACTCCACTTAAGTAATCCTGTCCTCTTATCATACCCATAGTCTATTGAACTTACTGTCTGGCTGAATGACTCGTCAATGTTACGGTTTTCTGTAGTGGTGAAAGCTTTGGTTATCTTAGCCTGTCCATTAATGATTTCGTAGGTGTTAGCAGTCTGGGTATAATAGGTATTTCCAAATATATCCGCTCCTATGGAGACCGAGCCTCTTCCCTCAAACGCAGACTGCGGAAGGGCAACCCTCAAGTTATCGCGACCTGCGCTTGCCCATTCTAAGAGAGTAGTTACTGGGTTATAATGGTAGTCAACTGATGTCTTAGTCTGACTCTGTGACCCATCAATATTGAAACTATCTGTTGTGGTAGTAGCAATAGCTGGTTTAACCTTGCCACCCCATTTTTCCGGGTCGAGATACTGGTTATCTGCTAGACTTGTATAGTAGTTGCCATAAAAATCTACACCCACAGTAAGCACTTTCCCTCTAACTTTTTCATAGGCAACTGTTACACCATTAAGAGTCACTTCGCCTGAATCTATATCTAAGTTCTCTACTCTTGTAAGTCTGGTAGTATGGTTATCATAAGTATATCCCAATCTATTTACTGTCCAGGCCTTTGACCCATCAATATTCGTAGCCCAGGTTGTGGTTAGCGATTCACCGATGAGCACTTTCCCCTTCCAATCTTCAGGATTTAGGTATTGGTTCTCTACATAACTTAGGTAATAGTTAGTGAAACTGTCCACTCCTATGGTTACTCCTCTTTCACCACCTTCATAACTTACAGTCACGCCATTAAGAGTTACTGAACCACTCTCTATTGCACGGTTTGTAACTTCCGTAAGCCTGCCACTATCCCAATCGTAAGTGTAATGGAGTTTCGTCTTCGACCAGGTCTTTGAGCCATCTACATTAGTGCCATTACTTACGGTGGTAGCCTCAGAGACTTTCATTTGACCATTAACTACAATATATTCGTTCTCTACCAGACTCATATATGTGTTCCCGAAGAGGTCTTTACCTTCTGTATATGTCCCGTAAAGCTCTCGCTTTACACTCCAGAGAGTCCCATCTCCGTCCCAATCGATGGTGCCGTCAACTTCCAGGATAGTGACACCTTTCATTAAGCCCTTGTAGATATTCCCACTGGAAGTGAGGAATTGCGCCTTAATCGCGGTGGGCTCACCATCTTCTCCTCTTTCCACATAATTTGTGTTTATTAAGTCTAAAGCTGTCTCAGTTCCATCAGTATATTCATACCTCATACTGCTTGTTGTATTTTCTTCAGAGCCATCGATGCTAATCGAGTGGGTAAAACTACTTACAATATCCAGTTTAATCCCACCAGCCTCATACCTGTAATCGTTTCCCGTCTCAGTCGAGTATTTGTTACCGAACACATCGCATCCCACAGTGAGTGAGTCTATTTTCTGTCTTTTATTTATATCTACTGTATAGTTGGCTATAACCCCATTTACTCTAACACTGGCAGAAAGCTGATGTGGCCTACCTGTAGAAGGATTGATATTATCTACCGGATTGTCTTCTTTAAGTAGTCCTGTCTTCTGGTCGTAGTTATAGTGAAGGTAATTTACAGTCTGGGTCTTCGAACCATCTATGTTGGTAGCATTGGTAGTGGTCTCCACCCAATCTACTTTCGCCTTTCCTCCCCACTCTTCTGGGTTGAGATATTCATTGTGGGTTAAGCTATCGTAATAGTTTCCAAAGAAGTCCCAGCCAATGGTTATTGTTCCTTGACCGGAAATAATCTTTTCATTACCTTTAGCCTGGTATCTATTATCTACTTGTTTAATGAACTCGCCATTGCTTTTATCTATAACTACATATACATCTTCATCGAATGCCCTATCCAGCCGACCATTATCCTGGTAATGGTAACCTGTTACGCCTACCGATTTACTCTGGGAATCATCTACGGAGAGTGATTCTGTAGCCTTACAGGCACTGGCTAATCTGGCTTGACCTTTAAGGATGGTGTAACCATTTTTAACTTCAGTATAGAAAGTATTTCCGAACAAGTCTTTGCCTACTGTCAAATCTGCTGCAAACCTTCTTTCAGTTCCAGTATAATCGGTTAAATTTACCTCAAGTTGTGTTACCCTTTTCAAGAGACCTTTATAGGGCGACCGACCATCCCCAGCGATGAAGTACCTATAAATATCTCTTACATCAATCTGTGTCCGGGATAAATCGGTCTTCTCGCCATTTGTATACTCATATTTAACACTGCTTTTGGTCTTTGCTTCTGAGCCATCAATATTGAAAGATTGGGTGAGACTATTCACTATCTGGAGCTTGGCTTGGCCGAAGAGATTAGTGTAGATATTTTCTGTCTCTGTCCAGTAATTGTTACCAAATATATCTCCTCCTACAGTAACCGAATCTATATTGGAACCTGTACCTGTATGGGAATACGTATTTCCAGATACCGCCACTTCAGCGGTCAACTGGTAGGCTTCCCCTGTTCTGGTGTCGATATTATCTACAGGATTATCGTCAGCGAGTAGTCCGTTCTTGGGATTGTAATTATAATGGAGATAACTTACGGTCTGGGTCTTTGAACCATCCAAATTGTTAGCATCTGTAGTAGTTAATGCCCATTCCACTAAAACCTTTCCTTTCCATTCTTTTGAATTGAGATAATGGTTCTCTGTTTTGCTAACATAGTAGTTGCCAAAATAATCAGCCCCCACAGTTACTACTTCATTATCGGCTCCATTGTAACTTACTTCAGTTCCATTCAGTTTTACCCTACCTTCACCTACTGCTATATTTTTTACTTCCTCAAGTTGACCCTTTTCCGAATATGTATAACTCAGTCTCCTTGTTGTATAGCTCAGGGAACCGTCCAGATTTTTACCATAGGAGATTGTCTTTGCCAAACTCTCTTTTACCTGGTCATTTATAATAATATAATCAGCCTGAGTGAGGCTCTCCGACTGGTTTCCAAATATGTCATTTTCTATGGTAAATGTGCCTTGAGGATTCGTCTCGCCAAAATCCTTTGTATCTCCATCTCCGTTTATATCGAACTTATCTTTTACCGACCCTTCTACCACTCCCTTGAGTAAACCAGCATAAGCAGAACCTGTGACTGGATTTATATATTTTGCCTTATTCACTATGATGTCTGGTAATTCTTCCTCCTTTTCTTTTCCTTTAGTGTATTCATAAATTACCCTGCTACTTGTAGTAGAAGTTGAGCCATCAATATTCATCGATACAGTAAGGGAGAGGCTCTCCTCTACTTTGGGCTGTCCGGTCAACTTAATCATTTCCCGACTATACTTATTTGTGGCTTCTACATAGTATCTGTTGCCAAAAATATCGCCTCCTACAGTGACTACCTTTCCTCTCGCCTTATGAGACCAGCTGCTACCATCAGGAAGGGTTATACTTGCCTCCACTTCCTTCCCGTCTATCTCCACCCATTTTAGATTACCTGTATTCTCATCATAAATATAATTCAACGAACTTACTGTCCCGCTGATAGAGCCATCAATGTTTCTACTTGTGGTCTTAGTGAACAGGTTGGTTGCCTTCGGTTGACCGTTGATTATGGTTTTGTAGCTTGTAACTACATCCTGAATGAAGCTATTACCAAAAATATCCTCACCTTCGGTGTGGTTTTCGCTTGAGGCTCCTCTACATAAACCCTCAATAACCTTCCCTTCGCGGGAATAGTTGGAAGGAAGTTCGGAAGGCTCCTCATTCCCAGTAGTATATTCATATCTCATCCAGTTAGTTGACTTTGAATGGGAATCATCAATATTCCAACTCTCAGTCTCGCTTTCACTATAGACTAACTTCGCCTCTCCCTTAATAACGGTATAAGTGTCAAGAGTATTCGTTAAGTATCTGTTACTGAATATATCTTTCCCTTCTGTTGCCTTGTTTCCACTCGCTTTAGATAGGATTCCTTTCGTCGGGTCATATTCATAAATTACCTCTCCTCTGGTAACAGAAGTGGAACCGTCTATATTGGAAGAAGTAGTTGTGGAAATGGACCTTTCAATTTTCGCCTCACCTTTTATTATCGTATAGAAGTTACGGCTGGTGGTGGTATAGGTGTTGCCGAAAATGTCCTCTCCGATGGCGACGCTCATTCCCGAAGCAGAAATCAGGACTCCTTTCTCATCATACTCATAATTTGTCCAGCTCTGGGTGCGGGAAGTGGAACCATCGGGCATATTTATGGTCTTGGTAACTTTTATCGGATTATTCCATTGGTCGTAGACTGTAATTTCAATTACTCGGTTGCCATTCTCATCAATGTATGACCTTTCAGTGGTGGGACTATCGGGGTTTATCTTCGGTGGGGTAAACAGTATCTCTCCCCGAGGAGGAGACCTGGGAGCAATAATGATTCCATCCCATTTGGATGCAAACTCTTCCTGAGATACAATAAACTCTTCACCTGTAGCCTCAATCCCAAATACTTTACCATCTTCAACTTTTGTGAGCACAACAAAATGGTTACTTCCCACATGAGCAATCACGGGACTGTCAATGCGGGATAGATTTTCTATGTTCGTTCTTACAGTCACAAGGTCCAATCCCCTCTTCTTTGCTGCCACTTCAAGCGCATATGCTGAAGTTTCCACTTTCTCTGCAGAGCCAGGAGTTATAACCTGATTGATGAGGTCGGTGAAGATAGTCTCTGCAGCAAGTTCTTCCCGGGAGACAGTCAGTCCCTTGGATTCCAAGATTCTCTTTAAGGCATATACTGCACAACTTATGATAAATTCTCCTGTATTTCGAAGCCAGCCTACCACGTTGTCCAACCCACCGGTAACCTTGTCAAAGAATCCCCTGGCTTGTGAAGAGAGGTTGTTTACAATCTCGGTAAACTTACCAATAACTCCATCTATCACCTCTTGAGTAATCCGGGGATTCAAATCTATTCCCGGAGTGAATATCGCCTCTGCACCACCAGTTATTTCGGAGGGCAATACAATCTCGCCACCAAGAAAACCATTTTCCTGCCCGAATACCTCTTCCTCGTTGAGGAAGGAGAGGTTCATATTATCTTCAAGGTCCTTACTATCTTGTGGTCCTGTCCAGGTGTAAATATTGCGGGCAAGAATCAATTGCTCATCACGGTTTCCATCTCTGTCAACATCGTTATCATCCCTCATATAGCTCGACCTTACCACAACACTGAGATATGCACTGCCAATTTCTCGTTGCCCTCTACTGAATACAGAATCTTCAATTTCTTTTCTCTTCTCACTATCCGTTACGCTCCTTGAACCTCCATTGGTATTCCAGATTTGGATTCTGCCGTCCCCATCTCGAGTCACATAGACATAATCATCGGTTTCATCTGGGCCGGCTAAATTTACCTTACAAACTACACCCTTAGCCAGTATGGCACTCTCAATCTTGTTTCTTGCCTTCTCGTTCTCACTCTCGTCTTCCGAATAAGTCCAATCCCCGAGGGGCCTACCATCTACTGTAATTCTGTTATCATCCCACCTTGCGGTTACTGTTACCTCTGGTTGATCGGCTGTTGCATCTTGTAACTTTACATCTACCTCAAAATCATGGTTGGCTTCAATCCTATATATTGCATCATTGATTCTATTCCAATCATCACTAGAGAACTGACTGGTATCAACCCCCGCTCCCTGGCTGTCAGTAAGAGTTATCGTCACTCCGCTTCCCCAGGGGTCGCCATTCCACTTTATCCCTACGTTATCGTACTCATTCTGCCAGGCTCCAGCAAAATTCCATAATGCCTGGGTAATTGTAATATCCCCACCATACTCGTCTGGTATTTCCAGAGTATAGGTCCGCTTGATGTACTCCGCCGTTCTCTCCTGGATATAGGTAACTCCCTCGCCGAAAAATTTCTGTTCATAAAGGGGATTGCCCTGGTCATTTCTCTTTGTAATGTTAGTTTCCAATTCTCTTTTCCCATCTTCATCTGGAGTATCTCTATTTACCTGACGCATAATTTCAAACCTTTCCTCATCAGTAAGGTGCCACCAGGAAACTGATTTTCCATTAATTTGAGTTATCTGCCTTACTCCGTCAGTCTCACTCCATTCCACTGTAACTTTCTCCTGTATCCAGAGAGACATAATATTCCCAGCACCATCTCTTTCAAATATCTGGGATGATACTGTGTTATCTTGACTGTGGGAATCATTATTTATTGCGCTCGTAATCTCCGGTGGCAAATTCGTAAAATTGCCCTCGGAGTCCGGCTTAAGGGGAGACTCAGCAACATCACTTCCATCCCAGTTGGTAATGCCGGTAACCTCTCTATGTTCGCTCTCGCCCAATGTCCAAGTAACTATCCTCAACTTACCCCCATAATTCACATAAACCGTATGTTCCTCATCTTTATTGGCACTATAGACCTGTCGCCAGATGGACTCTTTTTCGCCGGTAGTGAGACTGTTCCAATCAACTTCAATCTCATTTCCATTTATATCCCGGCGAAAAACCTTAACCCACCTCCCATTTCCATTGGTTTGGTAACCACCGGTTTCTACATCTCGCCAGTAGACAGTTACATCCCGGTGGTCCCAGAGAGGAATTCCTGTCTGAGTATAGGTCCCCGACCCTCGCTGGTCGTCCAGGTTGACAATTTCTAACATATAGCGAACATCATAACCAGAAGTGCCCGCACGCGGGTCATCTGAAGAGACAACCTCATTACCACTTACCCGGTGAGGAATAGCCAGTATTTTTGTAACCATTCCATTGGTGGAGGTGAATATAGCCCTCAAATTTTGAGAATTTTCAGAATCTCCGTTCGGTGTAAGCTTAAGGGTTATGCGGTTTCCCATACTATAATAGTGTCGGGAAGCTTCAGTAATATTCCCATTAGTATCTTTCGTCACATCGAGGAGTTCCATCAACACACCTTGCTCATTGTAGCTTTCACGATGGACGCTCTCAATGGTCCCGTCCGCTCTCTTGACCACTCTGATATATTGGATTATCCCTGTATTGTTATATCCGCCTGTCCGTTCATCATCTTCCACATTGTAGTAGTACATATACGTATTACTGCCCTCTTCTATTTTCCGGAAATATTTAAGCCAGGGCTTATCATCAAATTCAGGGTCGCTATCAGTATCGCTTCCCGTAGCCCCTCTTATCTCTCTCATCCTCTGTTCACTTAAGGCTGTTCCTTCGGGAGCTACCCCAGTCATCAAAACATCCCCATTCCAGCGGGAAGAGAAATCATCCAGGGAGACCATACTCTCTCCATTAACGCCTGAGAAAAAGACCTTTCCATTCTCAATCCTGCTTACCACAACATAATGGTTTCCATCAATATGGGCAATTACAGGGGTGGATAAACTCTGGAGAGCTTCTAAACTCAGATGGGCACCGGAAAGATTGACTCCCCTTAGCGCCGCTTCCTTAACCAGTGCAAACATTGAAGTCATAAGCTCTCCCGAAGCAGCCTCAGGAGTAATTGTTCCGGTAAGAATGTCGATGAGAATCGTCTTTGTGGCTATCTCGCTTCTGGTTACTTCTATACCCAGATTGGTTAAGATGCTATAGAGGGCTTCTACCGCACAGTTAATGATTTTCGTCCCCGTATCTTCCAGCCACTCAACTATTGCCGATATTCCAGCAGTGGTAAGTTCTATTAACGGGGAATCGCCGATTCCTAAAGTATCTAAAATTCCTTTCTGCTCTTCCGAACTTGAACCGTTAAATATACTCAGGAACTGTTCAATCCCATTTATTATTGATTGGATATTCTCTCCACTTCCCGAAGACCCTTCTTCAAGCCATCCGGCATCGTAGGAATCGATGATGCTCGTGGAACTTATCACTCTTGCCTGTCCATTTATTATTGCATAGATATTGCGGCTGTGAGTTTCATATCTATTCCCGAAGACATCCACTCCATTTGTCTCGGAAAAACTTTGGGCATCAATCAGGTAACCAGATAGGTCGTATTCATATTCAACTGTGGTTATTGTCCGGGCTTCCGAAGAATCGAAGTTTACTGTCTCAGTATCAGTAACCGAAGTCTTTCTTTTAGCCTGACCGCCTACGATGATATAAGTGTCAGTGGTATGGGAATTAAAGCTGCTTCCAAAGATGTCCTCACCGGTTGTGGTTGTCTCGCCCGAAGCACCGACAAGAAGGTTTTTATCGTTGTAGTGGTATTCTATAGTGTAGTGGCTTACGCTGAAAGAACCGTCTACATTATCGTTACGAGTAGTCCCGGAAATACCAGTAAGTTCCAAATGTTCGTTTACGATCTCATGCCTTAATTTAGCTTCATCAGTAAAGGTATTTCCGAATCCATCCTCTCCTTCCGTCCTTGTGGTGCCACTTGCTCCAGTGACAATCTTGTCACCACCGTATGTATAGTGGGTCTCACTAACGGTGTGGCTTTTAGAACCATCCAGGCTTGTAGTCCAGCTCTCCTCTCTTGAATTGGTTAATCGCGTGTCTTCACGTTCACCAATATAAGTCCCATTCCAGTCTTTTACCGTAAAATCACCAAAAGGACCAGTTATTTCTTCGTGGTATTTAGTTAAATTCTTATTCGAATCGTAATCTTCTGCATTACAGGACCATTCAATATTGGTAGTATGTCCACAACAATCTGTAATTTTTTTATGGTAGGAAGTAAGGAATTTGCCCGTATACTGTCCGTTAGAATACTCAACTGTTACAGTATAGTCGTAGGGGTCGGTTATGGTAACAACCCAATTGGTGAGAAATTGATTAGCCTTTGTCTCATCTGTAGCATAGAAGACAGAATCTTCGGTATATCCATTTGCTTGCCAGTGTTCTCTGGTTAATTTGCCAAACTCATCAACTGTCTCTGCATCGTAGGACTCCAGGAGCCACTTCTCATTGTAGGTCATATCATAGACACGACGAATAGTCTCATATCCAAAAGCATCAGTAACTTTCTCATTCTCAATTCTTGAGGCAAACCCATCTTTGAAATAGACTATGCGACCGTCATCATATTTAACATATTTAAACTCGCTTTTCTGAGCAGCAACCTCAAGCACTCTTCTATGGCTGGTAAGGACTTGCTCCCTTATCGAGCCAATAGCAGTAGCTCTCTCCAAGCTCCCCTCAAATAGAGCCTTCTCCAGCCTTTCTACCTTCTCCGCTCTTTCCCGCCGCTCTCTGAACTTCTCAATCTCCCTCTGCTGCTTAATTATGCTCTCTTGTCTTTTCTCCCTCTTTTCCAACTGGCTTAAGGAAAAGTATCCGGATTCTTCACGGTCCTTCTTCAATTCTTTTAAGCGAGGAACGAAACTAAAGTTTGCAGAGAAGCAGAATTGGGTCCAGGTCTGAACTATGGCTACTGTGACCGAAATTACTCTGACTATTCCTCTATATTTTGGCTTTTGGGATTCGGCTATCATCTCTCTGCCCTACATCTATTTTTCTTTCTCATGTCTTCTTGTCTTCTTGTCTTCTTGTCTTCTTGTAGCAGCAAAGCGTAAGCTTTGCTTCTTTTTAGCAGAGCTGTCGCTCTGCCACTACAGAAAGCAGAGCTATCGCTCTGCAGCTACATTACTGACCGGGACTTCTCCCAACACCTTATCCACCTTTCCATCAAAGTCACTATCCACTGCTCTGCCACACAACTTTCCCTGTTTATAATAGAACCAGCCGTCAACTCTGCCATCGTGATTTGAATCGATCTCCTGCCTCACTTTTACTCCCTGTTCAAAATAGGCCCAGGCATCTCTTCTCCCATCACTATTTCTATCTATCTCTTGCATTTCGGTCTTACCATTTTTGTAGGATGCCCAGAAATCTACTTTACCATCGTAGTCGCTATCCACTTCTGACCTGGTCAATATGCCATCCTCGAAGTATCTCCAGATATCGGTTTTGCCATCCTTATTCCTGTCCTCTTCCTCAACCGGTCGGGCACCCTTTACTGAACGCGTTCCAGTTTCGGAACGCGGCAGAGTGCGGATCTCTGGCTTCTGTTCTATTATTGCACCTTTAACTACAAAGAATATTCCCACCACTACGCCAGAAAATAGTAACAAAAATAGTCTTTTTTTCCGTCCTAAGAACACAGATTTGCCCCTTTCCCCAATTTCGGGGTTCTGGAAATCGTTTCTGCAAATTCTCTTTCTCTTTTTGTCTTTCTAATTTCTAAGCCTCTCTATAAAAAAAGCCGAGTTACCAAAAAATTTTTTATCTTCGGCAACCCGGCTATCTTATTCACCTTATTAAGTGATCGGCAACCCGGCCATCTTAATAAATAAGACCCGTGGTTTTGCCCGCCAGCTCTTCCCCTGGAGCCGACGTGTCCCGCCTTAACGGGACGCCCTCCGATTACTCGGAGTTTGCCCTTTCGGATTTACTTTCCTCGACGAGATTCCGTCGAAGTTTCTAATGAAAATTTACCACAACAATATCACAATTGTGTAAATAAATTGTAAAATTTTTGTAAATTTTCGGCGGAGTCTACCCCTCACCTCTATCCTCTCCCCCAAGGGGGGAGGAAATCGAGTTAGTGGAAGAAAAAAAGCCCCCCGATAAAATCGGGGGGCTGGAGTAGCGAAGCGAAGCTTCGCAATTATGCCCCTCACCCCAATCCTCTCCCCCTCGCCCTTCACCCTCTCCCCCAAGGGGGGAGGAAAATAACCTGCACTAAACAAAAAAAAGCCCCGATAAAATCGGGGGGCCGGAGTTGGAGCTTTCCGGGTTCGATGAATCGAACCCCTACAATTTACCTGATGATGATTAGTTTCCCTGACTTATGTTCCTTCTCATTCTTGATGTAGTATATGTAGACACCGCTAAACACTTTCTCCTTATTGGGAGTCGTTTTCACATCCCATGTCCACTTTCCTTTATCCACTGGCTTATACTCATAGTTCATCACCAGTTCACCACTTATGGTGTAAATCTTGATTACACCATCGGTGGAGAGGTTGGTGAAAGTAATTCCTCCCGCCTCAGTGCCTGTCTCATCTTTGCCATCGTTTGGCTTCCAGGGAACTGGATAGGCATGAGCATTACTCAAATCGTATACTGCCGAACCCATAAGAGCATATACTGAGAAGCTCGGAACCTTAACTGTAACAACATTCTTCTCTCTATCACCTTTGGAGCCAGGCACCCTCACCCAGGTAGAATGTTCTTCATTCAGCCAGAATGCCAACAAGGTTTCCTCCCTTACAGGAATCGAAGGATCCCCCACCATTCCGTCACTGTCATCGTCAGTATATGGCAATACAATCTCTACCTCAAATTTAAACCCATCCCCCATCCAATTCCCATCCCTATCATAGACATTGAACTCCCAGAGGCATCCCTCTATTGGGTACTGGTAGCCTTCTGTAACCTTCTTATTAGCTTCCACTATGTTATCAGGATTGACCCTATACTGATAAGTTAGAGGTGCTGTATTGATAACCAAATATCCGTCCCTATTGAGCGTATTGGCTTCCATAGTTACGATAATTCTTTCATCAGTCGCTTTGGCTATGATATTCTTCTTTGTATAGTCCATTATTGTCCTGAAAACAAGCTCTCTCTCACCTTTAACCGTGTTACCTGCGAGGTCAGTAACCCTGTCAGTTACCTGAAGCCTGTACAAGTAGTTCTTATTTAGCTCTCCTGACTGTAGAGTGAGCCTTACTGTCTTTGTAGAGCCATCCCACTCAAAGTTAAGAGAGACTTTCTCATTTATTGGCTCGTTGAGGTTATTCTTCACTGCTATAAGCTCAAGTCCCTCTTCCACGGAACTTCTCTTCATCACTTTACTGAATTTAGCCTCCATACCCGTCTCAGGGAGAACGCCCACTATCTCTCCATCACGAAGTATCCTTCCACTATTCACCACTAATGTTACCGTTGGTTTCTGGATGTCATAAGTTATAGGACCGAATGTGGTCTGGCCGGTGGGAGTGTCGATGTCTACGTTCCATCCCAGAACATGGAGATACCAGCTGGTCTCTGCATCCATTGTCAGTGTGGTTACTGCTGTCGGACCTCCTAACTGAGTATTGGTAGAGGTAACTACATCTGACTCACTGGTATTCCACTTGTAATGGTAGTAGTCACTTCCTCTTATGGTAAATGTAACTTTGTCCACATTGAGGAAGTCTCCCTCTTCCACAATCCTTCCATCAGATGCCTTAGCCCAGATAATAGGAAGCCATGGTGGAGTCTCAATAGAAGAACTATTACTGAACTCTGTGGGTATCCTGTTGCCATTCCAGGCTCTCACTCTGTAGGTATAGGTGGTATTACCAATCAGGCTAACTCCACTACTCCAGATATTCCTGATTCCTGCTGTTCCTCCCCAGACGCTATAAGGCTCAATCTTCTCTTCATCACCTAATGTGGCAAGCCAGGTGGTGGTATCAGGCGACTGAACATACTTCCGGATTGGACCTTCTCCGTAGTCATAAGTAACTTCGATGCTATATTCTGTCCAGTCTGGATTTCCATTGGGATCAATTACCACCTCTACTGCTAAAAGCCTTTCGGCAGTGATTGTAATGGCAAGTTTTGGCGCACCAGGCGTAACTGCCAGAGTATAAGTGCTACCCAGAATCTTCCAATCTGTTAGCGTCTCTTCCTCGTTCTTCGCTTGAGCCCTAAAATAATATTCGGTATTTATGGATAGGTTAGATGCGCTCCAGAACAACATACCTGCCGTCCAGTCTTTACTATCTACTATGTCTCCAAAAGAGGCACTTGTAGAACACTCCACTCTATATTTAGTCCAATCAGGATTGCCATTAGCATCCCAGTTTGACTGAATGGAAGCGGAGGTAACATTGGAGAATGGTAATGGTTGAGGAACTGCTGCCAGAGTCCATCTGGGAGTAGTTGAACTGGAGAGAGGACCTTCAAGCTCATCTGAAGAGACCGCACTCACTCTGTAACTATATTGAGTATTCGGAGTAACCGTTGAATCTACGAGACTGTACTCATCTCTTCCTGCTTTAATCACATCTGTAGTGCCTGCTATCAGATTATACCTGTAGAGATTGTAACCAGCTATTACTGGATGGAGCTGACCGCTTGCTTCATCACTCTTTGGACCTTCACTTCCCTGAGTAGTTACACCATTTACCTTGAAATAGTAAGTGGCGCTTGGTGCAAGTTCTCCAATCGGTTTTGTCCAGCTTAAACTTATCTCTTTATCATCTATGCCTGTTACCACAATACTGGTTACTACTGTGGGTGTACCACCATCAACATTGTAATTAGAAGATAGTTCACCTATTCCGGTTATTACTTCAATAAGTTCTCCTCCTGTGGCAGTGGAGATATACAGTTTATAGGTAGCCGCTCCAGTAAGATTATCCCAGCTAACTTTAAGATAGTCAGGAGCATCTACTGGCATCTCAGCCACTCTGACATTGGTAGGCTTTCCAGGAGGAGTCCAAGCATAACCATAAGAGCTGGACTCCTTATACTCTCCCATTTTTCCATATGCTCTAATGATATATTTATAATAGGTGTATGCCTCAAGCCCGGTATGACAATTGACAATTCCAGTTTGCCATTCTGTGACTGTATGCATAACAATCGGCTCTTCTGCCACAGTCCCATTCCCCTGTAACCACTTGTCATTGGCATAATCAATAATATACCTTATCGCATATAGTGTATCCGGAGGATTATTATTTATCGCGGTTGCGTCAAACTCTATTCGGGTATAATAGCCCGTCCCTCCAATATCCTCATCGTATAATCCCATAACTACAGGTGGACCAGGCTGAGCTACTTCCGTTGGCACTGCCAACTTATTCTCTTCTTTAAATCCTATGTTTCCAAATTCATCGAATGAGGCAATATTGAAATAATAGGTTGTATTGGAAGTCAGGCCAGTAACTGTTGCTTCGGTCTGGTAGCGATCGGAAATTGTCAGCTTCTTGTAATTTTCTAAATTCTCTCTCGTGCTATATCTAATCTCATATCCACTTACTTTATCAGGCTCACTTTGATCCCATCGCAAACTTATTGTAGTGTCTGTCCTCCCGGTCGAGATAAACCAATTCGGAGGCTGACAATACAGGTCGATAGAGGTAGTGGCCTCTTTAGTATCAATATTAAGTCCGTCAAAGACAACTACTTTTAGATAGACAAGATTATATACTGCAGAAGGTAAATCCGTTTTAGAATCCCATTTGAAGTTTATCTCGTTACCAAAAGAGGTATACCTTATTCCAGTTATCTGGTATTCCCCTCCGTTATCTACTAATAAGACGCCAAATTCAGCTTGTGCATCCATAATCGTTGCCTTTCTCCATGTCCTGGCATTATCAGTAGAATATTCTACCGATAGCACGCATTCATCATCATCAATATCACTAACTTCTACTTTTGTATCTATTACACCTATCTTCCCCGAAGCTTCTTCAGGTCTTAACTGGCGAGGGTCAGAAACAAAATATACTACCGGGAGATGGTTTCTCGGGGCATTAGGATCGATTACTATCTTCCAGACTTGACTTCCTCGGGTGCTTCCTCCCATAGAATCATAAGCAGTTGCCCGCCAGTAGTAGGTGGCAGGACTACCTAATTGAGGAATATTTTCTGCTTCCCAATTTCCCCAATAGACGCCATACGCATCCTGGATGAGCTCAGAAGAGTAGCCACTATCAACAATATTCCCAAAATCATTTGTGGAACTTACCTCAAATCCAAGCTTGAGACCGTTCATATCGGGATCAGTAAACTTAGCCGTAAAGAGTGGGCTGAAATCTCCAGTTACATCACCATCTGGAGGAGAGACCAGTTCTGGTGGGTTGGGTGGATTGTTAGCCGGGATAGAGATATGTAGAGTCCTGGTAGAGCTCCAGGAAGAATAGAGCCTACCATCAAACGACTCTGCCCTCCAGTAGACCGTGCTCTGGTCAGGTAAAGGATTCTCAGGAATCCAGGAAGCTTCTGTGCCACTCACCAGTTCCCCAGACCAGCCCGAGGCTAATATATTATCTTGGAAAGATACTTCAAAATATATCCATCCAGTATCCCTATCCGGGTCTTCATAGAAAGCCCGGAAAGTGGGCCAGAGAGTAGCCACAGTCGCCCCATCTTCAGGAGATACCAGAGTAGGGACGTGAGGTCGCTGGTTGCCCGTAGTATCAATACTAAATCTCCGTGTTTCACTCCAGCCAGAATCTCCTCCTCTATAATCTATTGCTTTTGCCCGCCAGTACCATGTTCCGTTAGATAGCGGTGAAGGGGCTTCTACCTGCCAGATTGCTTCCTCCCCATCATTCAAGTTATTCGCTTGACCTTGAATAACTTGTTGGAAATCCTCAGTTGCCGACACTTGAAAGACTACTGACCCCATATCCCCATCGCTATCATTATATCTCGCCCTGAATTCTGGCATTAATGTCCTTAATATAGCATCAACTTCTGGGGAGATTAAGGTTACTGTTGGATCTCTATTATCGGGAGAAGCAATGATGGTGAGAGTCCAGTAACCGGTGTAACTCGATTCCTTCCCATATTCATCTTGGGCCTTTGCCCTCCAGTAATATGTCCCATTAACCAATAAGTCGCTGATTATAGTAGCGATTTCTCCATTTCTCACGTAATCACTCCACCCCTGGAATATAATATCTCCTGGATTAAACAGGTTAGTGGTCGATACTTGAAAATGGACTCTACCTGAATCGTTATCGGGGTCGGTAAATAAAGCCCTAAATTCTGGCGTGGGGTTGGAAGTGGTGCTGCCATCTGCAGGAGATGATAGGTTCACACTGGGAGCGCGATTAACGGGGCTATATTCTATTGTCAAACTCCTTTTTTCACTCCACCCGGAAGAACCACCTTTAACATCATTGGCTTTCGCCCTCCAGTAGTATGTTCCCTCGGGGAGAACATTATCAGGGCTGACTTCCCAGCTCACTTCCTGGAAGCCACTACTGGCTATGGCTGAACCACTATCAATAATATTTCCAAAATTGGGGTCATTACTTATCTGGAAATCTAACCAGCCTGCATCTCCATCCGGGTCGTAATATATTGCCCTAAGGAGTGGCGTCCCATCAGGAATAGTTGCTCCATCGTCAGGATAAGTCAATAGCGGCACCTCAGGAGGATTATTGGGAATAGTAGTATCTATATGTAAAATCCTCGTAGAAGTCCAGAATGAGTAAGAGCCAAATTCGTCTTTCGCCCATGCCTGCCAGTACCAATCCCCATTCGATAATATAGGCTCATAGGAGACGAGACTTCCACTTTCTGCATTTAACCAATTACTCTCTATAGTTTGGCTGAAATTGAATATCTTAAATTGGACTTTTCCATTATCTCCGTCCGGGTCGGTATATCTTGCCACGAATGTGGGAACCGCAACGCCGGAAGAGGCACCATCGCTCGGGAATATTAACTCCACCAACGGAGCATTATTACCAATCTGGGCATAGCCCAAATATACCCAATCCGTCACTCTCTCACCATAATTCATCGCCTGAGCTTCAAAATCATACCGCACATTCGCCCTTAAACCAGTCGATGTCCAGGATGTAGCCGTAATCCAGCCTGAATCTTCTCCATTACCATCGTTTCGACATTTGTATTTCGTCCCGTCCGGATTACCGTTGGCTCCCCAGTGCACAGTTATGCTGGTGGAGTATACATCAAAGATTCCTGGCCCAGCTGGCTCATTGGCTAAAGTCCAGACTGCAGCGACATTTGAGGTGCTAGCTCCCGCAAGGTTATAAGCTTCCACATAGCGCGTGTAATAATGATTAGGATCCAACCCTGTCTCTAAATAGAAAGTTGTATCCGGGCTAAGGGTGGTAATGGGCGTATGGGCACCGTCAGGGTCGAAAAGTTTGAAGCCTTGCTCCTGTCTGTCTCCGCTGGAATTGTCGGTCCAGCTCCAGTTGATTGTTGTCGAAGAACTCGCAACCCCTCTCATACCACTCGGTGCCGGCGGAGAGAAAATATACTCAGAATAGGCTGCTTCCTCTGACCAACCACTTGCCCTTAAGCCAGAATCTATTGTCCTTACCTGCCAGAAACAGGTGGTGCCCTGAGTCCATCTTAACTTTATTGCCAGGCTACCATCCTGCAATTTCGGCCTTATATAGTTGCCCAGTAAAGGAGTTCCATAACATCCACTCACCACATCACTTGAACCGCTAACTTTCCCTGCCCTTATAGCATAATATAACTGATTACTACTGCTCTTATCGTCAGTTCCATCGCTCCAGGACAATGTTAATGTGCCCTCACTAAACGATGAATTGAGAACCGTTGGTGATGAGGGAGCACCATTACTCCTTATCTCCGACATTCTCGACCTGTATATCCTATTAGGCTGTGACTCACTGTTACCAGCTATCAAGTCTAAATCACTATCGTTGTCTAAATCGCCTAAGGCTACTGAATTGGTCGGGTCTTTCTCGGCTGTCTCTTCATAAAGACTGAAGCTACCTCCATCGTTTGTGTAAATTAAATTGGCCTCTCCATTATTACCCAGTACAATGTCTAAATCTCCATCACTATCTATGTCACCTAAAGCAACTGAAGTAGTCTCATACTCTGAACCAGATAGCTCATTAACACTCCCAAAATTGCCTGCTCCGTTGTTCAGATAGACCCTGCTCTTGACCCCTCCAGAAGTGCCTGCCACTATATCTAAATACCCGTCTCCATTTAAATCACCTAAAGCAACTCCATTAACATCAACATTGCAGCCTATATCTCCTTCAGTGAAATTGGCCCTTCCATCATTCCTGTATATTTTAATATTGGAGGCACCCTGGCTATGTAACCCGGCAACAATATCAAAATCCCCATCGTTATCTATGTCCCCAATCGCTACTGAGTAAGTCTGATAGTTACCTCCCAGGGTTGAAGACGAGATGAAAATCCCTCCTTGATTTATGTATACCCTGTCCGGTGAGCCGCAGTTACCAGCCACATAATCTATGTGTCCATCATTATCTAAATCTCCCACTGCTATGGAATAGCTCTTTTCAGCCTCGGCGGAGGGATATACTGCAAAATTACGGCCGGGATTGGCAGGATTATTAATATAGACTCTGTTCGTTTCACCCATGCTTCCACTATTTCCAACTATGATATCTAAATATCCATCATTATTGACATCAGCTAAAGCCACCGATTTCGTAGTATCATCATAGTTAAAGGTCACCTCATCCCAATTACCCTGTTGATTGTTTAGGTAGACCCTGTCCTTGCCCTCAACCCATTTCTCGCCATCCCAGTATCTCTGATTTCCAGCTACATAATCTAAATACCCGTCATTATTCAAATCCCCAATGGCTATAGAGAAAGTATTGTCCGTGCCTTGAGGCTCTGGTGGCGGGAATATGCTTGTCTTGAAATGGGAAGTACTCCAGGTAGAGCTCGAATCCTCCTGGTCCCATACCCGCACCCGCCAGTAATAGGGGGTGTCATAATTTAAACCGAGCTCACTGCCGGAATAGGAGACTTCCACTTGACTGTCCCAACTACCACTCTTTGCTGTCTTCCGGCTATCCCATTGGGGATTTCCCCAGTCATCATCGGTTGTATTCAACTGCATTTGATAGTAGGTCTGGCTATCTCCCATATTCCTATCGGTAAATAGCCAGGAGAATGTTAAATCGCTATCAGGCGAAGGATTGGCAGGAGATACGCTCAAATCTCTGGGCGCATCAGGAGGGACATTATAAATAGTGAAACTTCTGGGGTTATTCCAGTTAGAATCGGCACTGTGGTTATCTTGAGCCATCGTGCGCCAGTAGAGTGTGCCAAAATATAACTTGCCATTTTTCTCTATCGGAGATGTAACTCTCCAGGTAACTGTGCTATTATTCTCGGCATAGGGACCTATGCTTTCTGGACCATCCCAATCGCTATCAGCTAAGAGAGGTTCTCCAGACCAGTCGGTGCTACTTGTGGAAATTTGAAATCGAACATAACCATTAGTGGTTGTTCCCGGTTCACCAAAACTTAGATTTGCATCCTGGTCAAAATAGTATGCTTTAAAAGTCGGAGTGGTTACATAAGTCGTATAGCCCTCCCCAGGAGATACTAACTGGGGAACTTCAGGAGCTCTATTGACAATGAATGACCAGTAACCGACACTCGGGGAGGTTCTACCATAAAGGTCTTGACCGGTCAACTTCCAGAACCGCTTCCCGTAACCCAATGACTCCGGAAGAGTGAAATCTATATAAGTCTCTCCCCCACCTGGGTTTACTGAAACGGTAGTGCTAATGATTATGTTTCCAAAATCTGAGGATGTGGATATGTAAAAATATACCCAGCCAGAATCACCATCGGGAGCCTCATACATCGCCTTAAGTACCGGTGTGAGGCTATTGGTATATGCCTTATCTCCACTCCCTGAATCCGGAGTTACCGGGCTTATGGAAACATACCCTACATAAGGAGCGGCATAATCAATAATGAAACTTTCTGTATTCGACCATACCGAATATCCCCCTGCCATGTCTTCAGCTTTGCCTCGCCAGTACCACCGACCATGGAATAAGACTGGTGTCGTCCATTCGCTCATATCTCCGGATTGTACCCGATCACCTGTCCCGATATGGATGACATTGTTGCCCACATCAGGGCTGGTGGAAAGCTGGAAATGGACCCATCCTTCTTCAATCCCTTCTCCAAAAGTATCTGCTACATCCCGGAAGAATGCTTTCAATGTTACCTGAGCGGTGGAGACTATCACATCGCCAATGGGGTAGGAGAGAACAGGCTCTGTGGGTGGAGTGTTGAGCGTCCCAGTGGAAACTGGTGGCTCAGTAAAATCAGTCTCAATATTATCATAATTCCTTGCCTTCACTTCAAAATAGTAAGTAGTATGCGGATAGAGCCCATCAAATAGCCAGGTTTTCACTGTGGTCCAGGACGAATACCTGTCAACACTGATATCGCTTCCCAGAGGATAATGGGCTGTCCCCCAGCAGTGTGCTTGATACTCCGTGCCATTTGGATTGCCATTGGCTTCCCAGCTTACCCTTATTTGCTGGTTGGTAATCTCAGAGAAACTTAGATTGCTGGGGATATTGGCTAATGTATGCACATAGGTGGTGGTGGAGACCCTCGCTGTTTCTATTCCATCGCGATTGGTAAACCAGACCTGATATCTATACGGACTATTTACGGTTAATCCAGTGTCTATGATTACACAACTCGATGGATACAACTTGTATCCAGTTAAGTCTTTAGTATCAGGATAAATCCTTTGCCAGTGGTAAGTGGAAAGCCCAACATTATAATCATTAGGAAATCTATCGCAGCTTAACTGGATACTTGTTGAACTTATTCCCACACCATAGACATTTTGTGGTCGGGGGGCATATGTCCAGGAGGATGAACCAGTAGAATAGTCTGTCTTTATCTCGTTTCCATTCTGGGCATTTACTGAAAATTGATATTCTGTGTTGGGAGTTAACCCGGTTACATCTAAATTATCTCCTCCCCAATCTGCCCTGGTGAAGTAGGGAGCAACATTTCTGGGGTCGCCCGGGTACGCAACTAAAGTACGAGTTGAACTAACATAATATGTCGTTCCACCGCTTAATGCCTTTATGGAATACTTTGTCCACGAGGGATTACCATTCTCCTTTATATTCACTCTTATGCTCACGTCCGATAATACTGTAAGCGCTGGCGCACCTGGAACATTCGCCTTAGTGTAAATACTTGAACTATTACCATAAACCGTAGTCACACCCTCGCCATTCATTGCATTGACTGAGACTTTGTACTGGGTGTTTACATTAAGACCCAGGAGGACTACCTTCCCATTTATCCACTCCCATTCCGACTTGGTATAATACTGTGGAGAACTGCCTAAAATATAACTTCCAGTAATGGTAGAGCCCTGAACATAATAAATACTTCCTCCCGCAGTAACCGTAGTTACTTTTATTGAATATTTTGTCCGGGATGGATTACCATTACCATTTATTACTATGTTTATTCTGTCGGATAGCTGTTCTGAAGGAACACTCAAACTTGGTGCATCGGGCACTTTAGCAAAAGTATAGAGAGGCTGGCTATCACGCGTAGCCGTCGGTATACCATCGCCGTTTATGTAATAGACCTTATACTGATATTTCTCATTTGGTAGTAATCCGTCATCTGTATATCCACGCTGGCTTAAACCACTCCCTCCTCCGGGATTCAGTATACAGGTCCAGCGGTAACCAGATTGCTCTTCGCTATCGTTGGGGAATTGGTCTACCGTAAGTTGAATCTTGTCCCAATCCGAAGCTGTTGCGTTTACACCCGTGGGCTCCGGCGCCCTGGTATATACATCACTTGAGTTCATATAGCCTGTGGAGAATCCCGCACCATTTTTAGCATCTACTGATACTGTGTGCTTCGTGTTGGGAGATAGACCAATAACGTGGACTATTGTGCCCCAATCGCTCTTATTCTTATATACTGGGACTGAACCTAACCTATTGTCTCCCTGGACATAGTATGCTGTGCCACCCACAATGACTCTTATAGAATACGGCGTGGTGGTCGGATTACCCTCATCAATTATCTCTATGTCTATAGTATCTTTGGTAGCCGATGAGAGTCCGGGAGCTAATGGCGGTATGGCATAGGTGCACACATAACTTGTCTCTACTTCTGGTGTGAGTTTACCATCCCCATTTGTGTACCAGACCGTATACTTATACCACTGGTTGGGCTCGAGCCCAGTATCCGTCCATACACGATACTCTGAACCATCCCTACCATCCCCTCCACCAGGATTCAAGATGCAAATCCAGTGGTAGCCCGAAGACCCAGAATTGTAATTGGCAAATGAATCTACCGATAAGATAAGACTCTGATATCTGCCATTGTCGGGGTTTGTGGGTCTCTCTGCCTTGACATTGGTCGGTGTCGGCGCTAAAGTATAAACTAACTCCAAACTCGAATTGCCCGTCTCGTTTCCGAGCCCATCGCGGTATTTTACCTGGTATCTGTATTCAGTGTTAGTCAATAAACCCGTATCTGTATAGATATTAAAAGACTGCCAACCGCTGTCACTGCCACCGGGATTGCCCGATAACTCATCAAAATAGTACTGGACTGTCCCCTCACCAGCATCGCTAGCGGGTTGGGCTACCATAGTTATACTGCTTACTCCCAATGCATATGGCTTCGTTGCCCACTGTGCCGGGTTGGGAGTCGGTGCTGTGGTATCCAAATTTATCGTGTCACTTATAGAACTACTCCAATTACCAGCATTGTCCTTATACTGCACATATACCGTTTTTATCCCATCACCACTCGTTAGTGTCCAGGACTTACTCGTACCATAAGGCTCTTCAGGACTCCAGCCCGTCCCATCATTACTGAACCTCATTTTGCTTACTCCACTAAGACTATCGCTTGCCGAAAGAGTCAATGTAACTGAGGTAGACTTTGTCCATATATCTCCACTATTTATTGTTATCGTCCCGGTTGGTAGTGTGGTATCCAAGATTATCGTATCACTTATAGAAGTACTCCAGTTGCCAGCATTATCCTTATACTGCACATATACTGTCTTTGTCCCATCACTACTCATTAACGTCCAGGACTTACTGGTAGCATAATCCTCTTCAGGACTCCAGCCCGTCCCATCATTACTGAACCTCATTTTGCTCACTCCACTAAGACTATCGCTTGCCGAAAGTGTCAATGTAACTGAAGTGGAGTTTGTATATACAGCCCCATTGTTTATTGATATCGTTCCTGTCGGTAGTGTGGTATCCAGAATTATCGTGTCACTTATAATACCACTCAAGTTACCAGCCCTGTCCATATACATCACATCTACTGTTTTTTCACCATCACCACTCGTTAGGGTGAAGGACTTACTTGGAGTATAAGGCTCCCACGGAACGTCCTCCCAGCGCTGTCCTCGATTCCTGACTCTCATTCTATCCACTCCACTACCAGTATCGCTTACCGAAAGAGTTAATGTAACCGAGGTAGTGCTGGTATATACATCTCCATTATTTATTAATATCGTCCCGGTTGGCAAGCTCCTATCAACCTTAAATGCTATACTTCCACCATTAGCATAAGTCCAGGCGCTACTTTCTTCACTATTGTCTGTTGACATTACTCGCCAGTAATAACTCCCCTCGGCCAATGCTGATAATGGTGTATAGCTCGTTCCTCCCTGAGGCAATAAACCTGATGTAAAATTAGCTTCCGGAGATGAGAAATCGGAATTATTATCTATCTGTATTGTATACTTCAATGTGTCTTGTGTATCTGGGTCTGATTGGGTAAATTGTAAGGTCGGAGTATTATTGTTGGTCCAGCTGCCATCTACATAGTTAGCCGGCCCAAGGCTGCTGGGTGGATTGGGTGGGCTATTGGGCGCTTTGGAAGCAATATAAATGTCGTCGTTGCCGCCACCCGCGGGTACCCTCTCCTGCCATACAACATAGATCTTCCCTTGCGAGTCACAAGCTACATCGGGATAGCCGCAACCGGTTCCGGTCCGCACTGTGGATGTTGAAGAACGGATATCGCCACTACTTGGATCTATGCTTATATGGGCATGCTTAATCTTGTCTCCTTCATCCCATACTACATCTACTTCCGGATT
>Ga0315280_10002097_pt1 | contig 32815 bp, 26 predicted proteins | sample YL17G06_40_MG_FD_203697 | JGI IMG/M metagenome (GOLD analysis project Ga0315280, IMG submission 203697) | Sediment microbial communities from Yellowstone Lake, YNP, Wyoming, USA - YL17G06_40 | ecosystem: Environmental > Aquatic > Freshwater > Lake > Sediment | place: USA: Wyoming | collected...
AAATTCTTTTTTGGGGAACTAAAAGGGAATCTCGAAGTCGTTCGAATAGCAGCCTATGGCGGGCTTACGAGGGATCGCCCAATACCGTCCCGGTGGGATTCGCTACTGTCTGAATCGCAGATACCCATTTACCCCGTTAGAAAGCCCCGGCATTTATGCCCAGGATCTTATAAATAGAAAGCATCAGCTCCTTGTAAAGGCGGGGTCAAAGCCCCTCCTTTCTAACGGGGTTTATTTGAGGCTGAAGCCGCCATCGACGAGAAGTAATTGCCCCGTAATGAAGTTGGCATCATCAGAGGCAAGGAATATAATGGCCTTAGCAATGTCCTCAGGTTGGGCCATCCTTTTGAGATAAGATCCCTCAATCATCACTCTCTTGACCTCCTTCGGAAGAGGTTGAGTCATTTCCGTTAAGGTGTGGCCCGGTGCAACGGTGTTGACGTTGATATGAGGGGCCAATTCTTTGGCCATTGTCTTGGTCAAATTGATGACCGCTCCTTTGGAGGCACTGTAGTCCATGATCCCTTCCCGGCCGCAGTGATCGATGCCACGGATCGAGGAGATGTTGATAATCTTTCCCGATTTCTGCTGTAGCATATATTTCGCAGCAGCCTGGGAACAGAGAAAGACTCCGATGAGATTGACCTCCAATGTCCTGATCCAATCCTCAACCGTCTTCTCCATGAAAGGTCTCGAGATGACAATCCCTGCGTTATTTACTAAGATATCAATCCGGCCGAACTCCTTAACAAATGCCTCTGTGAAACGCTGGACTTGGTCCTTCTTGGAGACATCTCCCACAAATGTCTTCAGTTGGTAACCTCTGGACTGAGCAGTCTCCGCGACCTTCTTCATATCGGTTTCGTTCAGATCGACGATCCCAACCTTTGCTCCCTCAGCAAGCATCATTAAGGCAGTGGTCGCACCGATCCCTCTCCCTCCTCCTGTTATTAAGGCTGCTTTATCCTTCAGTCTCATTTCAACCTTCTCCTTTCTTAAAGATCAATGAAAAATAGACATTGGAAAATTAGCAGTTAGCAATGGATCGAGAAGGAACAATCGCAAAAAAATATATTGCTAATTTTATCCCGCCGTGGCGGGACTAATTTTGCAATTTGCAATTAACCTTTGACAGCGCCAGCTCCCCAGCCGCGGATCAGATAGCGTTGCACAGTCACGAAAAAGAGCAACGCTGGAATCGTGATCATCATCCCGGCGGCCATGATCAGTCCCCAGTCAATCAGCGCCGAGTGAAAGAGGTCTTGCACTCCCACTGGCAGCGTCTTCAATTCGTCCGAGGTGATGAGAATCCGTGTAAAGATATAGTCGTTCCAGGCCAGGATGAACGTGAAGATGGACGTGGCGATGATCCCCGGCAGGGCCAGGGGCAGGACCACGTAGATCACCGCGCGTACCCGGCCCGCACCATCCACCAAGGCCGCCTCTTCCAACTGCACGGGGATGGTCTTGAAGAAAGCCCGCATCAACCAAAGGGTGAATGGCAGACAGAATGAGGTGAAGGCCAGGACCAGGGCGAAGTGGGTGTTCTCGATTCCCAGCTTTTTCACCAGGATAAAGAAAGGGATCACCACCATGATGGGGGCGAACATGTAGGTGCACAGGATGAGCCCAGCGATCTTCTCCCTGCCTATGTATTCGTACCTGGTGAGACTGTAGGCTCCAGCAGCGCTCACGACCATGGTCAGCAAGACTGCCAGACCCGACACGATAAGGCTGTTCCGGAAGTAAGTGAGGAAGCCGGTGGCTGTGAAGAGCCTGCTGAAGTTTTCCCAGGTCGGATTGTGGGGAATGAATGACGGGGGTTGAGCAAACACCTCTACGGGTGGTTTGAACGAGGTTGAGACCATCCAGAGGAAGGGAAAGGCAGCCATGAGGGCCAGTAGTGTTGCCCCCACATACAAAAAACTACGGTTCGAGAGTCGTTTAAATCGCCAGCGATTCATCCGATGTCCGCCTCCTCACGGAATAGACCGAAGTAGATGACTGTGCAGACCACGAGGATGGCGAACATGATCACGGCCAGGGCCGCACCGAGGCCCGCCTGGTAGTAGGTCAGGGTCCGCATGTAGGCATACACCGGGAGCGTTCGGATGAAGCGTCCGGCGCCCGCCCCCTCGCCCATTAGCCAGACGGTATCGAATTTGGTGAACATCCAGATGCTGCGGAGGAGGATTACAACGAACAGGATGCCTCGGATCTGCGGCAGGGTGATATGGACAAAGCGACGGAAAGCCGAGGCCCCGTCCACCTTGGCAGCCTCGTATAGCTCTGGAGCGATGGTCTGTAGCCGGGCCAGGATGCTCAGCAGGACAAAGGGGAAGAACTGCCAGATGCTCATGATAATCGTGGAGAGCATGATGTGATCGGCCCCCAGCCAACTGATCGGGTCGCGGACAATGCCCATGGCCATCAGCCAGTAGTTCACGATGCCGTACATGTCGTTGAGCAGCCACTTCCAAAGAATCACCGCCACGATGGTGGGGATCATATAGGGGAACAGGACGATCCCACGAACCAGACCCCGTCCCACGAAGGTCTCGTTTAGAATGAGGGCGGCCGCTACCCCCAGGACCACCTGAAAGAAGATCGTCCATATGGAGTAGACCACCCCCAACCAGAGGCTGCTCCAAAACTCTTCATCCTTCCATAGGTAGAAGTAATTCTCAAGGCCGACAAAGCGTTCTTGGGGGAAAAATGAGTGTTTCTCCAGGAGGCTGAGCCAGATGGAGTAAGCGACCGGGTAGAGCGTGAGGGCAAGAATCAGGAATAGGGCTGGGGCAATGGTCAGAATCCCCGCCATTTGCTCGCGACGCTTTGGTTTGGTTATAGGAATCCAATCTCTCTGCCGAGCAAAAACAGGTTCTGCATCGATGACGCTTGACTGAGGTCCCACTACGGAAGACGCCACAGGGTGGGATTCGGGATCAAATACACCTTTCATGGTCTTCATATCAGAGGAGGCAATGGTCAAGCCAGACACACGCCCGCTTCACAAGTTAGAGGCGAGCATGTGCCCGGCCAGTGGTGTACCACAAGAATATCACTATAATTCAGAGAGCGCCTGAATAAATTGATTGCTGTGGAGAAGATTTTCAAACTCAGTTCTATTGATGGGGTACACCACTAGCGCCTTCCGAGCGGCTTACCATCGCTTATAACCAAGCTTTGTGATCAACTCCTCTGCTCGGGCTTGGGCCTTGGCAGCCGCCTGTGCCGACGGCATCCCCCGAACCGCATCCGTCACCATATCCGGGACGATGCCGGAACCAAGGATTTCGAGGCCGAAGGGGAGCTTCAGGTCGTTCCAGTCCACGATCAGGGTCGGCTTCGCCTGGCCCGTGTCGAAGTAGCGGTACTGCATATCCTGCCACTCCTTCCACTTGCGGACTGTTTCATTTGCCTGGTAGGTCGGATTCGTCCGCACTGACTTGAGAGTGGGCAAGAGGTGGATCGGGACAGTGTGGAGATACTTGATGTACTCCTCCTCCTTGAAGAAGAACTTCAGGAACATGGCCGCCTCTTCTGGGTACTTGGCATTTTTGAAGATCATCCATGGTTCTGCATCGATCTGGGCCGCCGTCTCCTTGCCGGATGGCCCATGCGGCTTCACCAACACCCCGAAGTGCTCGGGATCGGCTGTTCCCGGGGCCGCGTACTTCTCGATGTAGCCCGCGCCCCGACCATAACCCTGGTAGAGTATGGCTGCCTTGCCGGTTGCCAGGTTAGCGAAAGTGTCTAAATACCCATGGCCCAGCCAGCCAGGCGGCAGGACCGTGGCGGTGAGTTTCTTGTAGAAATCGAGTACCTCAATAACCTGCTTCTCGGTGAAGGTGGGTCGGCCCGTCTTGAGGTCGAAGAGTCGCCCGCCGTTGGCCTTGGTCAGTTCTCCCACCGCGATATTGATGAAGAGGCCTACGCCAGGGAGGGATAGGCCGTAACGGGTCACTCGACCGTCCTTGTCCCGTTCCATCAGGGCTTCGGCCATTTTGATGAACTCATCCCAGGTCTCCGGCGGCTTCAACCCCTTTGCCTTGAAAATATCCTTCCGGTAGATCAGAAGCGATGTGGCCGCCGAATGGGGAATCCCGTAGTACTTTCCGTCGTGAAAGCATTGCAGCCGAACAGCCTCCCAGATGTTGTCCCGGCCGATGGATGCAGCGATATCCTCCTGGTCCCGCAAGAGACCCTTCGCATAAAAAGATGCACACGTCACTGCTTGTCCATGGGAGGCGTCCGGTGGTGCACCTGCGGCGAGGGCCGCTGTCAGCTTGGCCTCCAGGTCACCCCACGCTAAGGCCTCCTGCTTTACCGAAATGTCCGGATGCAATTTCTCGAAGTCGTTGATGATCTGCTGGAAGGCTGCCACGGACTGGGGCTCGGTCTCCGTATGCCAAATTCGAACGACCTTCTTCTCAGCGGGAAAAACCATCATGGGAACAAAGAAAATTCCAATAAGGATGAATAAGCCTATTGCCGATAATCTTCTTTTTGGTAACATTGCTGCCCCTCCTTTCTTTTTGAGTTATTTAAGATCGAGACCGTTGAAAAACTCATGAACAATCGAGAAAAATGTCATGCTGAACCAGGTCCTGAACTTGATTCAGGATGACATCAATTGTTGCAGGGAGACACATTTCATTCTCTCTCTGACCCATCACCTCCCTTTGCTATATTTTGAGGGCGACTTCTTCTCCCTCAAGTAACGCTTCCATCACTTCCCTCGGTTTTGAGGCATCACCAATAACATAAAGTTCCGAAACCCTATCCCTGATCGACTCAGCCAATTCATTATCGGGGGCGGACCCTAATGCGACAACGATAGAATCAAATCCTTCAAGTTTCTTTTTACCTTCGGAGTCTTCTACCCATAGGGATTCTTTTTCGAAACGGATGACCTTCGTGGAGGTCAAGATCTGAACTCCCTTCGCCTTGAGTCTTGTATTTAAGAAATGCTGAAGGTGGCCCACCAGATCCAGAGCGATCCCTTCTCTCATCTCAATGAGTGTGACCTTCTTTCCATTTTCAGAAAGGTAGTCTGCCACCTCTGCCCCAATCCCTCCTCCTCCGACAACGAGGACTTTTTCCCCGAGGGCGATAGAACCTGACAGCGCATCCTCTACGGAGATTGCTTTTGAATCGTGAATCCCATCAATCGGTGGGAAAAAAGGTTTAGCCCCTGTGGCCACAATCACCACATCAGGCTTGCCTCTTCTTAATGAGACTGAAGTAAAGGGTTTTCCTAAGGTAATCTTTATGGGTAGTTTTTTGAGTTGTCTTGTGAGATATTCGATAAAATCTCTAAGAATCAGTTTTTTAGGAGGGATAGCAGCGAGGAGAAATCGGCCACCTAATTTTCCATTCTTCTCATAGAGAGTGACCTGATGGCCACGCAGGGCTGCGATTTCAGCAGCCTTCATCCCCGCTGGACCTCCTCCGATAATCCAAACCTTTTTGGGATGATCTGTCTTTTGGAGTTTGAATATTCCCTCCCGACCGGTTTCGGGATTGACGGCACACTGGAGAGCACCTTTCCGAATGCTTAAAATACAGCGATTACACGAGATACAAGGGATGATCTCCTCGGTCCTTCCTTGTGACGCTTTTAGGGGGAGATTCGGGTCAGCAATCAAAGCCCTTCCCATAGAGATGAGGTCAGCTTTGTTTTCTTCCAATATTTGGTTGGCCAATTCAGGGGTTCGGATCCGGCCCACAGTGATAATGGGAATGCCAACCACGGATTTAATCCCCTGAGCGAGGTGAACGAATACACCTTCCTCTGCATAATAAGGAGGGTGATTCAAATATCCTGATGCAGCCACACAGGCCGAGATATGGAGACCGTCAGCTCCATTCCTCTCTAAGGCCTTTGCGATCTCCTTGGTATCCTCCAGTTTCAGTCCACCCTCTACATACTCGTCTCCACTGAGACGACAGAGGATCAGAAAATCAGGGCCTACTTTATTTCGAACCGTTCTCAGAGCTTCGAGGGCCATTCTCATTCGCCGATCCGCATCCCCTCCATAGTCGTCCTCTCTCTTGTTGGAGAAAGGGGATAGGAATTGATTGATCAAATATCCATGGGCCATATGGATTTCCACACCGTCCGCCCCTGCCTCCTTCACACGCCGTGCAGCCTCTCCAAAGGCTTCGATGATCTTTTGGATCTCTTCCAAAGAGAGTTCTCGAGGCATCTCCTTTCTGACAGGGCAGGGGATGGCTGAAGGAGCAACAATAGGGGACCCGGTGACGGAGGAAGAGGTCTGTCGGCCAGCGTGATTGATCTGAATCAGAATCTTTCCATTTTCCTTATGGATGGCCTCCACCAACTTTTTAAAAGGTGGTATGTGTTGATCAGAGTCAATCAGTGCCATATTGGGAAAGGCCCTGCCTTGTCTCAATACACCGGTATGTTCAAAGGTGATATAACCCACTCCGCCTTGGATTCGCCTCACGTAGTAAGCGATATGTCGCTCGTTGACGAATCCATCCTCACCTGCAAAATTGGTCGCCATAGGAGGCATCACGATCCGATTCTTTAATTCCAAATTTCCGATTTTGAAAGGACTGAAGAGTTTTTTAAAAGAAGCCATAAGAGCACCTCAAAAGGATTAAAACATGGAAAGGATCTTTTGAAATAGTATACAATATTGTATTAAACTATACGGAATCTTAGACGAAGAGAAATCAGATGTCAAGTTTAAATTATACTTAGTCAGGGAAAGACATCACCGTACTTGTTTTAGCGTCTCAATAGGGCAGGGCCATGAGCCATGAACGATCGACTATTCGTTCTTGCCCATCTCATGGGTTGACCCCAGATCTCCAATTTCGAGGATCAGAAAAAAAAGGGATGCCGCCTGCCAAAAGGTCGTTGGCATCCCGTCACACTCAGCTCCGTTCACAGTCTCACACTTTCTTCATTGCCTCCATAACGGTCTTAGGGCTCAAGGGGAGACGTCTGATCCGAACACCCGTCGCATTGAAGAATGCATTCGCAACAGCAGGTGCTGCCGGAGGAACGCCCACCTCCCCGATGCCACCGATCTTTTCATTGCTTTTGACAATATGGACCTGGATTTCGGGCACTTCGCTCATTCGGATGACGTGATAATCGTCAAAATTGGCCGATTTGACGCCACCATTGGCGAACTTGACCTCCTCCTTGAGTGCCGTCCCCAGAGAAATGATGACTCCCCCTTCTATTTGAGCAACCAGAGGATCGGGATTTATAACAGGTCCGCAATCCACAGCCGCAACAATCCGATGCACCTTGATCGTGCCGTCCTTTTTGTTCACCGATATTTCCGCCACCTGGGCGACGTAGCTTCCAAAGCATGCATGCTGGGCAATGCCCCGGCCTTCACCTTTTGGAATGGGTTTGCCCCATCCAGCCTTCTCAGCCACTGTCTCCAGCACCCGGCGAGCCCGCATATTGTTCTTTAAGTTCTGCAGGCGAAATTCCAGAGGGTCCTTCCCTGCTGCATGGGCCAATTCATCGATGAAGGATTCAATGACAAAGGCATTGGGACCATTCTGGACTGCACGCCAGGGAGCGACAGGCATGGGCAGAGGGGAGATAAGGAACTCTATGGAGAGGTTCGGTATCTCATACTGGATCCTGTTGTTCCACATGGGAGAATTTGGAGCATCGGCCAGACCCCACAAGCAATAGAAATCGATCCCTTCCTTTATTGCCGCAGGATTGATGTCTTTCAAAAGGGAGACGCTGACGAGTTTATGGGACCATCCAATCAACTGGCCCTTAGCGTCAAGGCCGGCCTCAATCCGGTGAGATGCTGGGGCACGAAAGGCATCGTACTTGATGTCTTCCTCTCTTGTCCAAAAGACCTTGACCGGTTTCCCGAGGGCCTTTGAAATCATGACTGCTTCGGCCACGAAATCCGGCCTGGCGCGTCTGCCCAGACCGCATCCCATGAAGGATGTATAAACATTAACCTTCTCCTTGGGAAGTCCTGACACTTGTGAGGCCACCATTTGGGATACCGTTTGGCTTTGTGTAGGGGCCCAGACTTCGCATTGGTCATTACGCACATCGGCCGTACAGTTCATCGGCTCCATGGTTGCATGGGCGACACAGGGGACGTAATAAGTTGCCTCGATTTTTTTATCAGCCTCACTGATAGCCTTCTTGGCATCGCCCGTGTTCACTACTGATTTAAGGGGTTTGTTCAGGTCCTCAAGCAGGGACTTCTCAATGTAAGCGTTGTCCATGTCCGGAAGGGCGCCTTTGTCCCAGCTCATCTTGAGAGCATCACGTCCTTTTAGGGCCGCATCGATCGATTTGGCGCAGACAGCAATACCCATAGGTACCGGGACAACTTTTTCTACCCCTTTGATCTGCTTTGCCCCTTTCTCATCATAGGAAATGGGCTTTGCTCCATAAGCAGGAGGCCGTGCGATGACCGCATAATGTAAATCCTTGACAGTCACATCAAGACCAAAGACAGCTTTACCGCTCACCTTTTCCGGCACATCCACGCGGGGCATGGGTTTGCCAATATATCTGAACTCGCTCTCCTTCTTGAGGGGAGGATCTTGGGGCACCTGGAGTTTGGCTGCTTTCAGGCAGAGCTGGCCATAGGTGAGAGTGCGCTTGCTCTTTTCATGTTTTACAGTTCCCAGTGAAGCTTTGCACTCATCTTCCGGAACCTTCCAGGTCTCCGCTGCTGCTTTGATCAGCATCGCACGTCCGGCTGCACCCACTTTTCGCAATGGTTCGTAAAATCCCCTGACGCTGGCGCTGCCCACGGTGATCTGGACCCCCAGAATGGGGCTTTTGTATTCATCTCTGGCCGGGGCTTGACGCACCTGAACCTGTTTCCAGTCCGCTTCAAGTTCATCCGCGATGATCATGGAATGGGCAGTCAGAACGCCCTGTCCCATTTCGGAATTGCCAATGAATATGGTGACCTTGTTTTCGGATGTGATTTTAAACCATACATTCGGGCTGAAACTGTCTATTTCAGACGCATTGAGAAGCCGATGGCCAAAAGGGGTGACAGACACTCCGATGGTTAAGCCAGCGGCTGCCAAGGAGCCCTTTAAAAAAGCCCGTCTCGTCATGGATGTTCTCATGATTTCTTCACCTCCTTTTTCGTCATCTGAATGGCAGTCTTGATGCCCCGCTTGATTCGTGGATAGGTTCCACACCGGCAGATCACATCATCCATCTTGGTGATGATTTGATCTGCATCGAGAGTGGGCCTCTGGGAGAGGAGGGCTGCCACCTGCATGATCACCCCAGGCTGGCAATAGCCGCACTGGACAACCTGTTCCTTGACCCAGGCCTTTTTCACAGGATGATTCTCCGGTAGCCCCTCGATTGTTATGATCTTCTTCCGCTGGACCTCGCCAACGCTGATCGTGCAGGACCTCACAGCCTTTCCGTCAACGTGGACCGTACAGGACCCGCATTCTCCAATACCGCAACTGTACTTGGTACCCTTGAGATTTAGGTGATCCCTGAGAACCCAAAGCAAGGGCGTGTCACTGGAAACATCCACTTGAAAGACCTTACCATTGACATGAAGAGAAATCATAGCCCCCTCCTTTCATTGTAAGTTTCTGAAGCTTCCTTCTGCTGAATCATCGTCACCTTCTTTGATTTCAGCTTGTGGTATCCCTGAACATCAAGCCAACGATTGGACTGACCTCCAAAGATGTCTATTATAGAGGAACCGCCGAGCGATGTTTCGAACATATTGGCAATAGCCGAAAAGAACCCCACTTTGCATGAAAAAGTATAGTGAATTTGCCATTGCTTGTCAATGGCAAATATTTATGAGAAATATAGCTATGAGAAATAAAGCTTGACACGATTTTATAAAAATTGTATACAATATTGTATTAAAATTGAGTCTATCTTAGACAAAGACAAATAATATGTCAAGTGTTAATTCAATAAGGATCACCAAGGAGATCGAAGAGGCCATCCTTTCAGGCCAACTCAAGCCAAGAGAACGTCTGATCGAAATGGATCTCATTTCACAATTTGGGGTCAGCCGAACGGTGATCCGAGAAGCCTTAAAGAGATTGGAGGCGAAAGGACTCATCCGAACCACCCCCTACAGGGGGGCGGTAGTGGCCGATCTGACCATTGAGGAAATTGAAGAGATATACTTTGTTCGGGCCGAACTGGAAAAAATAGCAGCCCGACTGGTGATAAAGCACATCACTCCGAAAGAGGTTCAACACTTAAAGAAGCTCTCCAGGGAGGTGGAGAGACATCTTCGTGAAAAGACCCATCAAATGATCGAACTGGATTCCGAATTTCATCGGATGATCTTTAAGGCCTGCCGGAATAGATATCTCTATGATATGATTGATTTCCTTCGTACAAAGGCCCATATCGTCCGATTTAATGCCTGGTCGCTGCTCCACCGAATCGAAGAATCCATCGTTGAGCATCGGGAGATGATAAAGGCCATCGAAGAGAGAAATCTATCCCAATTTGAGAAACTCATTGTCAAACATCTCACCTATTCTAAAAATAGTTATATGTCACAGTTGAAAGGGATGGCTGTGATGTGATGCAGGGGATATAGCGTAAATATGAAAAAATTTAAGATCTTACTCTACGAGGATATGCACGAGGTAGGGAAGGCACTTCTAAAGGAAAAGGCAGAGATCTTCTTCGCCCGTTCCCTTGAAGAGACATCCTTGATTGAAGAGGTGAAGGAGGTCGATGGGATCATCATCCGGGCCAATGGAAAGGTGAGCCGGAAGTTGATGGAATCTGCTCCTAAACTTAAAGTCATTGGAAGGCATGGGGTGGGTGTGGAGAATGTTGATCTGGAGGCAGCGACAGAGAAAGGGATATGGGTGGTAAACACCCCTGATGCGAACGATATCTCTGTGGCCGAACACTTCTTTGGTCTGGCCCTCATGCTTTCAAAGATGCTTAAAAAGGCTGATATTGCCCTTCACGAGGGCCGATTTGAAGCACGTTATCAATACATTGGCAGAGAGCTTCATGGAAAGACCCTGGGAATTCTTGGCTTTGGCCGGATCGGAAGGGCGGTTGGTCGGATTGGTCATAAAGGGTTTGATATGAAGGTTCTATACTATGATGCCGTCCGGTATCAGGAGATGGAGGAGGAGATAAAAGCTGAGAAAGTAAGCCTGGAAGAACTTTTGCCTCAATCCGATTATATTTCCATTAATCTCCCGATGCTTCCCGAGACAAAAGGGCTTCTTAAGAGGAGGGAATTTGGACTGATGAAACCATCTGCCTATATCATCAATCTTGCCAGAGGGCCGATTTGGGATGAGAAAGCCCTCTATGCAGTGCTGAAGGAGGGGAAGATTGCTGGAGCAGCTTCTGATGTTTATGAAGTGGAACCAGCCACGAAAGATCATCCTTTACTCCAACTAAAAGATTTTGTTGGAACCCCTCACATGGCAGCCCATACGGATGAGGCTCTGAGGAGGATGAGTTTGGTGGCTGAAGATATCATCCGTGTTCTGGAAGGAAAGGCTCCACTCCACCCGGTGAATTACCCCAGACTATGTAGAAAATAAAGTCTTTGGGTTAAGGTGAGGGTAAAGATGCCGGTTTCGTCTATGGGTTAGGGGAATGGGTCTTAAGTCATTAGCCATAACCTTTGCCCTTTGACCAAACTGGCTTCTTAGCCTTAACCTTGACCAAAGGACCATGAAAGGAGAAAAAGTTGGCTGTATTGCGGATCTATCATGAGCTATGCAAGGGTGTTGACGAATGCGGCATATGCCTTTATGTTTGTCAAAAAGAGGTCTTTAAACCCTCCGAGACATTGAATCAGAAGGGCTACCGGCCACCTGTGGTGACGAAGGACGATCAATGCACTGGATGCGAAAACTGCATGATCTTCTGTCCCGATTTAGCCATCGTTGTGTCGGGGGAGAAGCTGCGGAGGAGAGCAAGAAAATGAATGTGAAGAGAGTGCTGACAGGAAGGTATTTCATGATGGGGAATGTGGCCTGTGCAGAGGGCGCCATTGCAGCCGGCTGCGAGTTCACCGCTGGCTACCCGATCACTCCAGCCACAGAAATAGCTAACCGCTTGGCGGAAAGACTGCCGCAGGTCGGAGGTGCTTTTTTCCAGATGGAAGATGAGATCAGCGCGATTGCCGCCGTCGTCGGGGCTTCATGGGCTGGCAAGAAATCGATGACCGTGACCTCCGGTCCGGGGATCAGTCTGATGTCGGAGAATATCGGCTTCGCCATTAGTGTTGAGACGCCATGCGTCATTGTCAATGTCCAGAGGGGAGCTCCCTCCACAGGGATGCCCACGATCGGAATCCAGGGAGACATGGTTCAGGCGAAACATTGTTCTCATGGGGATTATGAAATTATTGCCCTCTGTCCTTCTTCTCCCCAGGAGATGTTTGGTCTTACTGTTATTGCCTTCAATTATGCTGAGAGATACCGAACCCCTGTCTTCATTCTCTCCGATGCCTTTGTAGGACATATGAGGGAAGAAGTGATTATCCCAGAACCTGAAAAGATTGAGACGATTTATCGAAAAATCCCTGAGCCGGGGACTGATCCCCAGGGCATCAAAGGTTTTCTCAGTGAAGATGTGGCTCCTATGCCGATCTTCGGGAGGGGATTTAAGGCCCATGTGACCAGTTCCTGCCACGATGAGGTGGGAAAGCGAAACCTAATCGACATCTCTGTATTGGACAATTACATCCGTAAATTGAGCAATAAGATACTCAAGCACAAGGATGAGATCACCCTCGTGGAGCGTGACTACGAGGGTGCTGAGGTTGTGCTGGTCTCCTATGGGGGTGTGGCCCGGGCAGCCGCCATGGCTGCTTCACGAGCAAGGGAGGAAGGGCTCCCTGTGGGAACGTTGCGGTTGATCACGGCCTGGCCCTTCCCGGAAGAAGAGATCGAGAAAATGGCAAGAAAGGCAAAGCACGTCATCGTACTGGAAAATAATCTGGGTCAAATGTATCCCTATATCAAGGCAGAGGCGGCTCATTTTGCCGAGGTCTCATTTCTGTCTCCGAGATTGGTCGGGGAGATCCAGGATCCGGAAGATATCTTAGCGAAGATACGGGAGGTTGCGAAATGAGTGAAATAGTACATCCTCTTCACCGGTTTATAAGACCTTCGGTCACCCAAACGACCTTCTGCCCGGGCTGTGGAGATGGAATCGTCGTCCAGGCGATTCTTCGTGCCATTGATGGGCTCGGTATGGATCTGGACGATTTTGTCTTCGTCTCAGGAATTGGCTGCGCGGCATGGATTCCCAGTCCTTTTTTCAACGCCGATGTCCTACACACAACTCATGGCAGGCCGATCGCTTTTGCCTTCGGAATCAAAATGGGCCTTCCTGAAAAGAAGGTGATGGTAGTGAGCGGAGATGGGGATCTGGTGGCAATTGGCGGGAATCACTTGATACAGAATGCCCGAAGGAATATAGAGATGGTCGTCCTCTGCATTAATAATGGGATTTATGGAATGACCGGAGGTCAGGCCGCTCCGACGACACCCATGGGTATCAAGACGACGACCACACCCTATGGTACGGTTGAAAACACATTCAACATCTCCAAGCTGGTCATGGCCGCAGGAGCCTCTTTCGTCGCTTGCTGGACAGCCGCTCATCCGAAGCAGTTGACCAACTCAATCAAGAAGGCAATCCAGAAGAAGGGGTTTGCTTTCATCGAGGTTTTCTCCCAATGTCCGATCCAATTTGGAAGAAAGACGGGGGTGGGGAGTGCGGTTGAGATGCTGGAGAATTATAAAAATAGGTCCATCTCATCAAAGGAAGCAGCCAAACTCTCAGACGAGGAGTTGAAGGATCGGATCGTGGTCGGAGAGTTGGTCGACGTGGAGAAACCGGAGATGTTGGAGGAGGTTAAGAAGATGATGGATAAAGCCCGAGGAGGAGTCGAATGAGTCGTACAGAGATACTCATTGGAGGAGTAGGTGGCCAGGGAGTTGTCTTATCGGGGATTCTGCTAGGCACTGCAGCCACTTTGTTTGAGGGTAAGAAGGCTGTTCAAACCCAATCTTACAGTTCAGAGCTAAGAGGTGGCTCAGCGAGGGCAGAAGTGATTATCTCTGAAGAACCTGTCTCCGATCCCCAGGTCAGAAGACCAGATATCCTGATTGCGCTGGCCGAGGAGGCATTGCCCAAATATATCGATAAGATTAAGCCTAAAGGGTTACTCGTGATCGATTCTGATCTGGTGAAGGGAGCGAAAATAGGGGATTATGAAATTCTCTCCATCCCGGCTACGAGCATTGCAGATAAGGAGATGGGCAATATCGTTGTGGCCAATCTGATCATCTTAGGGGCCCTCATCAAAAAGACAGGCCTTCTCTCTTTGGAATCGATGGAAAAGGCCATTGAGGTCAGCGTTCCAAAGAAAGCGACAACACTGAATCTCAAAGCCTTTCGAAGAGGACTTCAACTGTGATCAATGTCAAATGTCAAAGTTCAAATTCCAAATAAGGCTCAACTTTCAAATGTCAAATGTTAGATATTTTGACATTTAAACATTGGTCATTCATTTGACATTTGGATTTTGAAATTTGGGCTTTGCTTAAGATCTTTGAAAGGGAGGAAAGACATGGCGATCAAGACGTTCGAGGAATATCTGAGGAGTTTGAGGAAATTGAAACCGGTGGCCTACATGTTTGGCGAGAGGATAGAGAATGTCATCGATAATCCCCGGATTCGCGCGGGGATCAATGCCACGGGCGCTACTTATGAGCTAGCTAATAATGAAAAATATAAAAATCTTATCACAACGATCTCACCCTTTACAGGGGAGCCGATCAATCGATTCACTCTCCCCCCACAGTCCATCGAGGATCTGGTGGCACGTGTCAAGATCAATCGTACCCTGGGAGGCTATGTAGGGACATGCCATCAGAGATGCACGGGTCTCGACTGTCTCTGTACCCTTTCGATTGTGACCTATGACATCGATAAAAAATACGGGACCCATTATTATGATCGTTTCATGGATTTTTTGAAATACGTGCAGAAGAACGATCTGACAGGAAATGCCAGCGTGACCGACGTTAAAGGAGATCGAAATCTGAGTCCTCATGAACAGCCGGATAAGGATATGTACCTTCGCGTGGTCGATCAAACCAAAGAAGGAATCATTGTCAGGGGAGCCAAGGTTCATCAGACAGGATCCCTCAGTTGCCATGAGGTCATTGTGCTTCCAACCCGGGCCATGGGAAAAGGGGATGAGGATTATGCCTTGGCCTTTGCTATTCCTTCTGATACGGAGGGTCTCATTCATGTGGTGGGAAGGAATTCGATGGATACCCGTGAGATCGAGGGAGCCGATTGTGGTAATATCCGATATAGCAAATATTGTCCGACCCTTATCTTTGATGAAGTGCTGGTGCCATGGGATCGGGTCTTCATGTTCAGGGAGGTTGAGTTTGCCGCCGAGATGGTGAGTCGTTTTTCTGCTTTTCATCGTCAATCCCACGGTGGCTGTAAGTCTGGAAAGATCGATGCCATGACCGGTGCCGCCCTGATGATGATGGAGTACAACGGAACGACCAAGGTGACCCACCATAAAGAGAAGGTCATCAATATGATTCATTTGGCGGAGACCCTCTATGGCTGCAGTCTCGCTGCCTCCTACGAAGGGAAGAAAGAGCCTTCGGGGACCTATTTCATCGATCCCATCCTGGCCAATGCCTCCAAGATTCACGAAGGAAAGGAGATGGCTGAAGCCGTCCGTCTCCTCACCGATATTTCAGGTGGGTTTGTGGCTGATCTCCCTTCTGACAAGGATTTCGATAACCATGAAATTGGTGAGTTGTTAAAGAAATATTTGAAAGGAGCGACGGGTATCCCGGTGGAGAAGAGGATCAAGATGCTCCGCTTGGTCGAAAAGATGGCCATGGAGAGCGCGGATACGATCTCCGATATCCATGGAGGAGGCTCCCCGGCCGCCCATCGGCTCACGATCTTCAGGGAATCCGATATCAACTATAAAAAGAATTGCGCCAAGCGTCTGGCAGGGATTGAGGAATAGAAGAGAGACGATCTCTATCAGGGGGGATGATCGGATGGGGAGGAATGTTTCCCAGCGCATATCCTTTGATGATTTAAAAAATTTCTGTAAACAAGCTTATAAGAAGGTAGGGGTTCCGGATGACGAAGCAGAAATCGTGGCCGACCTTCTGGTCAGAGCTGACCTCCGAGGAGTGGAGACCCACGGAGTGACAAGACTTCCCATCTATATTCAGAGGCTTCAAAAGGGCTATGTCCGTGCTGTGTGCAAAATCACCACCGTTAAAGAAAAAAGCTCCACCGCTTTTCTCGAAGCCCATGGGTCGATGGGGCATGTCGTTGCCCACAAGGCGATGGAGATAGCGATCCAGAAGGCAACAGAGCACGGTATCGGGTGGGTCTCTGTTAAGGACAGCGGCCATTTCGGGGTGGCAGGTCTTTTCCCCATGATGGCACTGAAGAAGGACTTCATCGGTTACACCGTTTCCAACTCCGCTCCTATGATGGCGCCATGGGGTGGACGGGAGCGGATCATCGGGAATAATCCCGTCTCTTATGCCTTCCCTGCAGATAAGCATCTCCCGGTTATTCTTGATTTCTCCTGTAGTGTGGTCTCCTCAGGTAAATTGATCTTGTGTCGCAAGAAAGGCGAGAAAATCCCTCTGGGATGGGCCTATGACAAGAACGGTCTTCCCACGGAAGATCCCTATGAGGGTTACGAAGGAGGAGGTTCTTTAGCCCCGATCGGGGGACATAAAGGTTATGGAATGGTTTTAGTCCATGAAATGCTCACATCCGTTTTAACGGGTGGCAAATGGACGCAAAACATAAAGAGTCTCTATGAAGAGGACAAGACGGGTATCCAGGGTACCTGCCACTCCTTCATGGCCATCGACCCGGAATGTTTCACTGGAAGAGAAAACTTTAAGAAGGAGATGGACCGCTACATCAAAAGCATTAAAGAGAGTGCGAAGGCGCGGAACGTCACAGAGATTCTGATGCCTGGAGAGCCGGAATATCGAACTGAAGCCCAGCGTCTCAAAGAGGGCATTCCATTGGAGTCCACCACTTTGCAAGAATTAGTCGCCCTCGGCAAATCATTAGGAATTTCCCTTTCCTTGATGGATTGAACGGGATCGCTTCACTGGAAAATTCTATAGTTACTCCTGAATTATTGACCTTCGCAAAAGTAATGGAACATTATCCATTTTATTACATCCCCCTCACCCCCGACTATGGGGGAGAGGATAAAGGTGAGGGGGTCTAATGTGATTGCAATCTTCGTTCCATTATTTACGTGAAACTCAATAGCAAAGGATTGTCAGTTCTGCGGGGTGGAATCTAATTCAACTACAGGGTCAATCGACCAAAGAAATAAAATCGTTCAAAGGGAATCTAACTGTGGGAAGATGACCTTGAGCTGGCAACGGGCGTCATCCCAAGTCCACTCGCTGTTTTCACCTACTTATCTGCAATCGAGGTATGCTTTAGGAATCGAAGATTTCCGATAGAAATCATCAGGCCGGCAGATATATGAAGATCAAATCCCAACATCTTTTTTGATAGTCTGAAGACTGCGTATCAATGACAGAAATCGCAACCATCGGAGTTACTCCGTGCCGTTCTCCATTTTCATGCCAGTTGCTCCAACAAAAACTTGGCTTCTTTCAGGTCCGCAGTGTCGAATCCCTCGGTGAACCAGGCGTAAATATTGGCTAGTAGATGGTGCGCCTCTTCCTGCTTTCCCTGCTGTTGCCACAGCCGACTCAGGCTTATCGCGGCCCGCAACTCCAATGACTTTGTCTGCTGACGACGGGCAGTGTCGAGACCTTGCCGAAAACATTCCTCTGCTTCCCCCACGTTTTGCCCTTGTTGCAGCAGCAAGAGCTCTCCCTTACGCCTATGCAGCTCTGCTTCCCAATGGCATGCTCCCACCAATGCAAGCGCTTCGACCAGCACCGTCAATCCTTCTTTCGGCTGCCCCACTTTCCCATACGCCTCAGCCAGCAGGCTAAGAAAATAGGGTCGTTGTATTTCTGATCCCAAGGCCGGGCGGGCGACAAGTCCCTGATGTATCTGGGCGATCCCCTCCGCTCCCTCTCCCTGCGCGGTCAGCGCCCAGCCTCGCAGGATCGTTCCATAGGCCAACCACTGCGGAAAACCCTGCTCGGTCGATAATGCTATCAATGCCTCGGTGCGCTCTTGGACCGCCTGTACCTCCCGGCGGAGTTGATGGACTACAACAGCCACAGTCAGAGCAAAGGCTAAGCTGAAAGGGTGAGTAAATTCCTGAGCCAAGGTCAGCGCTTCGTGGATGCTCTGCAGGGCCTGGTCCGGATAGCCGAGCACCCATATGGCCCAGGCCGCAAAGGATCGACATGCCACCCCGGGGTCCTGTCCATACAAAAAGGCATGGGCGCGGTGTCTCTGGGGATCATAGAGGGCCATCCCCTGCTCCAAGTTCGCTCGAGCTGGGGCCATCTCTCCAAGCCAGAACATGGTCTGCCCCATCACCCGGTGAGCCTCCAGGAGGAACGCAGTGTCTTGTACGCGCTGGGCCAAGCTGAAAAGCTGCTCCGCCAGCTCACGCGCCGTCTGCAACTCCGCCCTGTTCATATAAAACCTCCACAGCCCGCACAACACCGGGAAGAGTTGTGAGGTTTCTCCCAACTGCTGACAGAGTTCCCGGGCACGGGCATAGGCGCGTTCCGTGTCCAAAGACGCAAAGCCCTTGACAGCCATCAACACTGCACCGAGAGTGATCTGGACGTCCAGCTCTTGCCGGGCGCGCTCAAGGGTATCCGGCAGGGTCATGAGCACCTCCAGCCCCTTGGTGAAATGGTTGATTGCTTCAACATGCGCCGAACGCTGTGTGGCGCGCTTGCCTGCCTGGTGCCAATAGCCAACAGCCTGCTCGTTCACGCCCGCCTCTGTATAGTGATGGGCAAGAAGCTCAGGCTGCGTTTCCATCGTGTCGGGGAAGTTTTTCTCCAGTACCTCTGCAATCTTCCGATGGTATTTCTGACGAGTGCTCTTCAGTAACGACTGGTAAGTCGCATCTTGAGTGAGCGCATGCTTGAAGATATAGGTCGATTCGGGATATATCCCTCTCTCATACAGAAGCTCTGAGTCCTTCAAAAATGAAAGATGGGACAATAATTCCTGGTCTGGTAGGCCTGTCACCCTTCTGATTAAATCGTGGCTGAACTCCCTCCCAGCGACTGAGCCGGTCTGAAGAACTGCCTTTGCCGCCTCAGGCAGGGTGTCCACCCTGGCCATGATGACATCATGGATTGTTGAAGGAATTGTCACGTCCTGAGCAACTTTTGCCAAATAGTATTTGTTCCCCTTTCTCTCGATGATCTTCAAATCTCTTAGAGACCTAATCAACTCCTCGATGAAAAAGGGGACCCCTTCCGTTTTCTCCAGAATCAACTCTTCAAGAGGACTATCGATCTCCTCTGTCTCAAGAAAATGAGATATCATCATGAGGCTTTCCCGGTTGGATAGTCGGTTCAAAGTTATCTGACTATGGAAGGACTTGCCGCCCCATGTGTGCACAAATTCTGGCCGATAGGTGAATATCATGAGCACTCTTGCCCCCGGTATGCTCTCCAGCAGATGCTTCAAGTGATCCTCTGAGCTCTTATCAATCCAGTGAAGATCTTCATAGGCCACAATCACGGGTCGGATCTCAGAACCTTTAAGGATGATTCGCTTTATTGCCTCCATCATTCGATCTTTTTTTGCCTCCGGGCTCAAGGGGATCTTGTCGAGACCACTCTCTTTGACAGACAAAAGCTCCAGAAGATAAGGGAGAGTTGTAGCTTCGTCTGCCCCTATTACTTTCAGGCCTCCTTTGACTTTTTCCTTGATCTCTGAATCCCCATCACCTTCGCGGATATCAAAGCTTGCCTTCAGAATGTCTATCACTGGATGATAAGCAACCCCCTTGCCGTAAGAGAGACACCTCCCCTCCAAAAAGGTTACATCCTCGTTGATTATAGCCTTCCTGAACTCATACAGGAGCCTGGATTTGCCTACTCCGGCCTCGGCCATGACGGAAAATGCCTGTCCCCTGCCTGTCTTGGCCCTTTGAAAACCATCGAGCATCAGTTCAAGCTCCCTCTCTCTACCAACAAAAGGTGTCAACCCACGCTCCGCGCTCACGTCAAACCTTGTCCTTCTTGTGCTGGGAGCAATGACGCGGTAGATATTGACCGGCTCCTTCTTGCCTTTAACCTCCTTTTGCCCCAGGGCTTCAAACCGAAACAGGCCCTCGGTTAGGCTGAAGGTCTCCTCAGTGACATAAGTAGCCCCTGGCACTGCCAGGCTTTCAACCCTGGAGGCCAGATTTACCGTGTCACCCACTGCCTTGAACTCAACCCGAAGATCATTGCCCAAAGTGCCTACAATCACTGGCCCCGTATGAATCCCGATCCGCATCTTGATGGGAGGCATTTTCTTTTCACTCTTGAGCTGGTCGCTGAACTTATTTATTTCACGATGGATAGCTAATGCAGATTGAATAGCCCTCTGGGGAGCATCCTCCAGAGCAATGGGTGCTCCAAAAAGGGCCATAATCCCATCACCAGTCAGTTCATTGACTGTCCCCTCATAATCATGAACCTTGTGGATGAGAATTTCGTACACCTTGTCCATCAAAGAGTAAATTTCTTCAGAGCCGAGCTTTTCTGTTATTGCAGTAAAACCCTCCATGTCACAGAACATCACAGTGACCTGTTTGCGTTCACCTTCGATCTTATCCCTTTGTGCCAGAATCTTTTGGGTTAGGTCTTTAGGAAGGTATCGCTGAATTTTTGCAAGTTTTTCCTCAAAGGAGAGTTCTTTAGAAGGTTGTTCTGGAGAAATAATTGTTATTTTATGCCCACATTCAATACAAAACTTACTACTGAGAGGATTTATCTTTCCACATGCTGAGCAGGCAATCTCCAATTTACTGCCACATTCGCTACAAAATTTAGCTCCCTCAAGAATCTCAGTTTGGCATTTCGGGCATTTCATTTTTGGTCTCTCCTTCGAAAGAGACCCCATGATAGAATTCTAAAAAGTTGAAGTTGGTTGGGAGTTGAATCTGAGGTCCTACGCTTTGATAAGAAGCGTACTACTTTAAGCCAAAAAGGTCAACAGGAATTAACGATTACTATTTGAAAAGTTGTATTGTACGGCGAAATTGAAAAATGAAGAGTACAAGGAAGAAGCTTTAGGAAAGGAAGCGTTGGCTTTGAATGGTGAAGATTTTTTAGACTCCAACCTCAAGCAAAGAAGTCCTCTAACCTTCAACATCCTCAGCTATGACCCTTTCAGTTCTTCGAGGCTCGACTTGGAGGCGTTATACATAAATCCGATGTCTGTGGAATAAGCAAGAACCGTCATTCCTTTTGCTCGCCATTTTTTGATGGCCTCAATGTTAGCAATATGAATACCGGTGGCCTTCCCTTTCTTTTTCGCCATCTCAACCACTTTGTCAATAGCTTTCGTGAGGATCTCTGATCCCATCTGATCCGGTATGCCTAAAGAGATGGATAGATCATTGGGGCCTATTAAACCTACATCAATCCCCTCCACACTCAGAATGGAATCAACATTCTCAATGGCCTCACGGGTCTCGATCTGAGCGACAATGAGGGTATGCTCATTTGCCTCTTTCATAAAATCCAGGGTCTTCAAAGGTCTATAGTCGGTCTGACCTGTCTGGTTGCCAAATCCCCGCTGTCCCAGGGGAGTATACTTGCTGTAACCAACAATCTCCTCTGCCTGTCCCTTTGTGGAAGTCATAGGGACCATAATCCCTTCTGCACCTGCATCGAGAACCCTTGAGATAAAGAAGGTCTCCAGACGGGGAACCCGGATGATAGTACCAATCCCTGCTGATTTGGCCCCCCGGATCAGATCGGCGACGGTCTCCATGTTATAGTTACCATGCTCCATATCGATGAAAACAAAATCATACCCAGCGGCAGCAAAGATCGAAGGTGCTCCTGGATCCCTGGCCTGCCTGATCATCGTCCCGTAAACACATTCTCCTGCCAGAACCCTCTTTCTTAACCCTGCCCAAACCATAGTTCCTCCTAACCTAAATCCAAATGCCAAAGTTCAAATGTCAAATCAATGACAAATTTCTAAATGTCAAATATTCCTTTTTGTCATTTGGGCTTTGGATTTCATTTGAACTTGATTCACCTTCGGTTCATCACTTCGTGCGATCTTTGACATTTGACATTCTGATCGATTCATTGCAATAGTTCCATATTCTTCAAAATCTCTTTCAATTCAGCCTTGGCCTTGGAATCAATTCCTCCCACCGGAGGAATCCCGACACCGGCATCGATCCCTATCAGATTAAGTGCCTCCTTAATCACGACAGGAAAGGTACCCAGATCAAAGGCCAAACGGAGAGGGGCGAGACGAAATTGAGCCTCAAGCGATCTCTTCATGTCTCCAGCCTGAAAGGCTTCATAAATTTCTACAATCAGCTTGGGTGCAACATTGGCTGTTGCCGCAATGGCCCCTTTTCCTCCATAACAAAGGGTTCCGTAGATGAGAGTATCCCTGCCTGCCAGGACAGAGAATGTTTCATCAGTTCTCCGGATATATTCCGATGTGAGTGTCAGGTCTCCAGAAGAATCTTTGATGCCGACAATATTTTCTATCTTCGAGGCACGGACGACAAAGTTTGCTGAGATGGTCACTCCGGTCCTCCCCGGATTATTATAAAGAAGCACAGGGAGCCGTGTGGCTTTAGCAATGGCACTATAAAACTCAAAAAGTTCTGTCTCGTTGGGATGGATGAAGAAAGGTGTTAAGACAGAAACCGCACTGGCCCCTGCGGCCTCAGCCATCTGTGTCAGCCCGATGGCCTCTCGAGTGGTAATCGCTCCGGTACCCGCATAAACAGGCACCCGGCCGCTGGTTTCCTCAACGACCACTTCGATCACCTTCTTCTTTTCCTCAAAGGTGAGAGCGTAGAATTCTCCCTGGCTTCCCACAGGGAAGAGTCCGTGAACACCTCCTTCAATCAGATAGTTCGTCAGCTTTCGAAGAGCCTCTACATTGATCTTCCCTTCTGATGTGATTGGTGTCACCATTGCCGGAATAATTCCTTTAGGTTGGAAATTCATGATTTACCTCCAAATAAGAATTATTATAACAAATTAACCTTTTTGACAATATCCTATAATAGGGATTGTCATTGTCAAAAAGGACCCAAGGTATTATGAATAGCTCATATTCAATTTCGATTATGGTTCATACTTGGCAAAATCTTCTAAGGCTTTGGCCAGAGCAAGCATGTTCTTCGATTTGACGTAATCGGGCACGGAGTTACCGCTGGAAACAATATATCCATAGCCCGGTCCCAGATCCCTTATTAGGTTTCGTACTTCCGAATAAGTCTCCTCAGGAGTTCCCATTCCCAAGGTATTTAGGTTTACATTTCCAAGAATGCACACCCGTTCTCCAAATTTCCGTTTAAAGGCCCGGATGTCCATGCAGTTTGGATCGATCGGATGGATTCCATTGATTCCCATGGACAAGAGATCTTCCACGATGAGACCTATCTCTCCGTCTGTATGGATGATCCATGGAACAGTAATCTCCTGACTCGCTCGCCGGTGATAAGGGACCACCCATTGACGAAAAGAGGCTGGGGAGATAAAAGGTCCACTATTGAAAGCAAAATCGTCTGTCGTACAAACTGCATCTACTCCCATGTCGCAGACCCTTCGAATCACTTTTGCGGACCAATCGATATAGGCTCCCATTACGGCGTCAATCAATTCGGGGTTGAGGTACAGGGACTCCATGAATGTCCGAAATCCAATCGATATGAGGGCCGAAAGAAATCCCAGCCGAGTTGAAAAGATCACGGCAAACTCATCCCTCCTTTCAAGGATAGGTTTAATTGGTTCATAGAGAGAATCATCTTCCGCGTTGGGAAGTGAGAAGATCTTTTGAAAATCGTCCATGGTCTTGATCACCCCGTCTCCTACAAAGAGCTGTCCTCCTTTGCCCTTCTCTTTCTTGGAAAAGGTTGGAGGTAGAAGTCGGAAGGAAATGTTATCGCGATGAAGCAATCTGGAAAGCCTCTTATCATCCTCCCCATGCCTTAAGTTCAAACCCAATGGGGGAATATGCACAAGAGGAAGTGTTTGCCCCAGAAGTTTTTCTCCAATTCTTAATCCGATAGTCGTCTCCACATAAGGAACACGATCAACAGGCTCTCGTCTGAGGGCAGCGAGGACTCTTTCCCTTGGAAGCATTTATTCAAACCCCCTTCAAAACACCAGAATATTCACGAAATCGGACTGGATCTCCCTGACGACTTTTTCTTCCTCTCCCCGATCAGGGGAGAGGAAGAAACTTACCGGGCCTGCTTGTATTACTACGAGCAGGGGGAGCTTCCCGAGATGGCGGTCCCCGATTTTGATCCCTTTTTTGCCCGTCACGGATTGATCTTTTGGTAACAGAAAAACTGGAGAGGGGGTGGGAGCTGTGTATCTTGAAATAAGTTTCAAGACTCTTCTCCGTTCACCCATTCCGAAAAGAAGGAGCCAACCCTCTTTTTCCGAAAGTGGCTCAATGGAAATCAGATTCGAAATGGAAAAAGGTGAAAGGGACTCCAACCGCTTTTGATCGAGATTGGGTTCACGGATGACAAAGAGAATCTTTCCAAAAGCAGAGAGTTTCCCATCATTTCCAACCACGTAAAGGTTTGTCTGCATGGAGGCGCCGAGCTCTCCGACCCTGCCCACAATCTCCTGTGCAATTATAAAAGGTCCCTGGCCTCCCAGTTTCGTAAAGAGGATATCTCCGCAGAAACCTTCTGGACAGCTGTATTCTGAAACCAATCCTTCTTTAAGATTGTAGAATCGAATGGCCCACTTTAAGGATTCGCAGCAGCCTGTTTTTTCAGGCGATATCAGGAGATCAGGGTTTTTAGGAGAGACGTGGGTTGGAAGGCTTTCCAGAGTCATCAAGAGGATTCCCTGGTCATCATAGACCTCCACCGCATATTGGTTCTCTTTGTTCTGGTATACGTAATACGGGTAGACCACCAAGATCCATTTTTGGTTGGGAGTGGCGAGAAGATAAGGGGGGACTGGATTAGCCCATGAAGGGATAAGGGATCGATTCAAAGGAACACTTTTTCCCGTCTTACCGAAAAGGATTTGCCCCTCTTTGATCTTGGCTATCGAAACGGTTTTTTCTTTCAGGGAAGAAAGAAAAGGGAGCGATGGATGAGTTCCATAACTGTCAAAATAGTTCTTGAAGGAAAAGCTTGCCAGAGAGGGAAGCTTTGTCTCATATGTTCGAGCCGAGTCAACAAGGATCAAGTTCGGGCTGATCCAGAGAAAATCCTTCTCAACCAGTTGAAACATTTCCCCTGAGGCGTGCCCAGGCCGCCACAAGATGAAAAATAGGAAAGGGAAGATAAGCATCCTCATTCTATTTTTGAAAAAATTCACTGGTCTTTCTCCTTTCATAGGCCCTGAAAAGGGAGGAGGTTTTGATCTTCTCGATGATCTGCTTTTCCTCTTCGGTCAACTTCAGATCTCTTAAGACTTCGAGATTCTTGGTCAGGTGGCCGGGGTTGTTCGTGCCTATCACCAACGTGGTCACTTCCTCATGGGACAGGTTCCATTTCAATGCGATATTCGCCAATTGGCTCCGGTCTTTGAGGCCGACCTCCTCACCCATCTTGAAGAGCTCTCCTTTCATGAAGGCTTCTCGGGAAATAACGGCCATGCCTTTCTCCTTTGCCTTCGGAAGAACTTTCCGCTTAGCCCCAGCGTCTGCAAAATTGAAGTTGATGTAAATTGTATCAAAACAAGCTGCCTCGATTTGCTTGAGATAGATATCCTCTCCTGAGAACGTATCTGCAGACGCAAACCGGATCAATCCCTCTTTTTTCAACCTTCCGATATTATTCTTAATTTTATCAAGGTATTCGGGGTCATGGTCTAAAGCCGATTTCATAAAGGCAATATTGAGAAAATCGAGACAATCCCGCTGAAGCAACTTCAATCCTCTCTCAACTTCTGCTTTAAGCAATTCATAATTAGCCATTTTTGCATTACAGGGGTCATAAGTGTAAACCATTCCCTCTGGACGGGTCTGAATGTAAATTTCATAAGGAGGAGGACACTCCTTCAAATTTCGGCCAAGGGCCTCTTTTTCAGAATCCTGGGTCACATCAAAAAAGTTGATCCCGTGTTGATACGCAACAGAAAGCAACTCTTTTCTTTTCTCCTGGCCGAAGCCCTCAAAGATATACCCGGGCCGAATCGCCAATTCAAAGTTCTCGTTAAACCCTCTCGATTTTCCGTCAGGAAGGTATTCATGGCCTCCCATGGATAGAATCGAAATCTTCATGCCTGTATTTCCCCTCCCTTTATAGATCATATTCTTACTCCAGAGTGATCCATCATCCTTTTACCGCACTCTCTGTAAATCCCTTTATCAGAAAGTTTTGGAGCAGGAGATAAAGGGTAGCGGGAACCATCGTTGCAATAACAGTGGCAGCCATAATCGTAGACCATTCCGTTCGAAATTCACCGACCAGTTGCGTGATGCCAAGGGTGAGCGTCTGTTTCGATTTGGCACTGATGAGGCATAACGCCCAAAGGAGATCACCCCACGATAGAAGAAAGGCAAAGATGACTGTGGCCACCAGACCCGGGAGAATACCTGGTAAGACCACCATGAGAAAGGTCCTCGTTCTCGACGCCCCATCCACCATGGCGGCCTGATCAATCTCCGTGGGGACGGTATCGATATACCCCTTGAGCATCCAGATACTAAAAGGCAAGGTAATCGTAATTTGGGAAAGGATTAAACCAAGAAGGGTATTATAAAGGCCCACAAGGCTGAGCATTTTAAAATAAGGTCCCACGAGCAGGACGCCAGGAATCATCTGGGATGCTAAGAAAAGGGTCATGGTGAGGGTCTTTCCTTTGAACCGGAATCTGGAGAAACCATAAGCTGCAAAGGCTCCCACCAGAGACGAAAAGGTTGCCGTACTCATGGAGACGATGAGGCTGTTGAGGAAGTAATAAACAAACTTTTCTTGAAACCAGATCTTTGAATAGGCCCCAATGGTCCACAGTTTTGGGATAAGGGTGGCAGGGTAACTGGCCACCTCAGCCTCGGTTTTGAATGAGGAACTGAGCATCCAGTAGAAGGGGAGAAGATTAAACACGCCCATCACAATCAGGGCCATGCAAATGCAGATCCAGAAGGTCCGTTGTCTCTGTAACATCGTCAGACCTCCCGCCTCATAGTCATCCGCAGATAAGGAATGCTGATGATGAGCATGAACACAGCCAGGACGACGGCAATGGAGGCCGCATAGGAAGTATTGAAAAACTGGAAATAATGCTTGTAGGTTAAGAGAGAAAGGACCTGGCTTGAATATCCGGGTCCCCCTCCCGTCATGCTGTAAACCATTCCAAAGAGGCGGCACTCCCAGATCGTATCGAGAATGACTGCAATGACCACCATATACTTCAGATTCGGGAGCGTGATGTAAAGGAAACTCTGGATCGTTGATGCACCGTCGATTGCACCTGCTTCATATTGATGGCGGGGGATAGCCTGAAGGCCAGCCAGGAGAATGAGCATGACAAAGGGATAACCTCTCCAGACCTCGGCAAAAATGAAGCATAAAAAGGCGAGCAGGGGTGTTCCAAGAAAATCGATGGGCTCTGCCAGAAATCTGCCCCGGATGAGAACCCCGTTGACAAATCCGGGCAACGTATCGAAGATAAACTTCCAGATGAGGCCGCCGATCACATCCGGGACCGTCCATGGAAGGATGGCAATGACCCTAAAGAAATGTCTTCTTTTCATCTCCATGTTGAGGAGAAGGGCTACACCGAGGCCGATCAAAAGATGAAAAGAAACCGTTGTAGATACGAAGATAAAAGTATTTATGAGGGAGGTTAAGAATTCAATGTCATTGAACAGCCTGCCATAGCTCGAAAGGCTGAAGGAAGGCTTACTCACCCAGACGAGGTTAAAGCTCTGAAGGATGGCGGCAATGGCGGGAAACCCGAGGATGCTTACCAGGAGTAAGAAGGCAGGAAGAATGAAGAAATAACATTTATGTCTATCCTGGATCCTCATGTTTTGCTCTCTCTTCAGAAGGAGGGGAGGTATCCCCTCCTCCCTGTCGTTGTTCCTACTTCCTCGTCAAAATGGCTTCGATCTGGTTGTGGGCATCCGTCAAGGCTTGGTCCGCGGTCTTCTGTTTTGCAATTGCAGCCTGCAAATTCTGGCGGAAAGTCTCGAGACATTCAGGCCACTGGGGAATCAAAGGTAAGAAAGCAGCATTTTCGATTTCCTTTGTGACGATCGATGCATATTTGCTCTGCAGGATGGGACCATATGTGTTATTGACGCTCTTTCTACACGAAAGCATGTTGTTATCGATAAACCACTTCTCCATTTGCTTCTTATCAGTCAGGAATTTGATCAGTTTCCAGGCCGCCTCAGGATGTTTAGTGTTAGGATTCATGAAGATCGATTTCTGATAGAGGGTGGAACGGATCTTTGATTTTACGCCTTCTTTTTGGGGGATTGGAAACATCTCCAACACCTCCCAACCGCGGAGATCTGGATTCATGCCACTGACCTCGGTAATCGACCACATCGTGCCGATCTTCATGGCTGTCTTCTTGAAGGCAAGAAGCCTTCGGGCCTCATTGCAATCGACCTGAGTCACCCCAGGAGGCATGACTTTATCTTTTAGAATCAGCTCGACCACATAATTAAAAGCTTCTTTGGCTTCTGGGGTATTCAGAGCCGAATGTTTCCAGTCGGGAGCTAAAAAATCACCCCCAAAACCCCTTAAGACGACAGAAAACCTGAGATCAAAGCAGGCCTTTGCAAGGACAAAAGCAACTCCCCATTGATCGACAGGCCCTTTTGGCTTGGTGGCTTTTGTCAGTTTCTTACAGACCTCTCTGTACTCTTTCCAATTTTTCGGAAGACTCTTGATGCCCGCCTCCTTGAAAAGTTGGGAGTTATAAACCATGACCATAGCCACAATGTTTTTGGGAATGCCGTAAATCTTATTGTCCTCTGTAACAGGCATGAGGCTCCTTGGATAAAAATCTGAAAGCCATTGCTGCCCCCCCTCCTTCTCGATGAATGGTGTCAGATCTTTCACCCAACCCTCCTTGATATACTGCTTCACGGGGTTCACATCGAGGGCAAAAACATCGGGTCCCGCACCTGCCCGAATCGCGGTTGTAAACTTAACGTCCCGTTGGGCAAGTGCCACCGGTTCATCCTCCACCTTTATCCCCGGATTGAGCCTTTCGAATTCTGCAATCGCTTCCCGGAGGGACCGGCCCCAGATATCCTGAGCTAATTGCCAGTCCGAATAGGAGATCTTTACTTCCTGAGCCTTCACCACCGTTCCAATCAGACTGACACTAAAAACCATGACAATCAAACACACCCAGTAAGTTCTTTTTAACATCTTAATCCCTCCTTTCTTTTTATTAAATCCTTTTATCCCCTCACCCTTACATCAAGGAGAGGGTGCCTTTCCAAAACGCATCTTCGATTCCGAAAAACCTCACCTCCTTTCATCCTTAACTCTTGCGGTAGAATTTCTGATAATCAGATGTGAAAGGATCACAACCTTTTTAGGCTGACTCCTTTTGTGGTTGATCTTTTGAAGGAGCATCTCTCCTGCTGTCTTTCCCATGAGATAGGGCGACTGTTCTACGGTTGTCAGCGGCGGGTTAATAAAGGAGCACCACTCCATATCATCAAAGCTGATTAAAGAGAGATCCTCAGGGACCCTTATCCCCAGCTCCTTTAATGCATTAAGAGCCCCGATGGTCATCTGATTGTTGACCACAAGGAGAGCCGTGGGAGGGACCTTCTCCTCCAATAACTTTTTGGTAAGAAAATAACCGCTCTCCTTTTTAAAATCACCCGTTTTGATCCAATCTTCTTGGATGGGTATCCGATGGCTTTCCAGAGCTTTTTTATAGCCTTCCAGCCTCTCAGCGCCGGAACTCAATCCGAGTGGCCCGGAGATGATCCCAATCCTCCGGTGCACCAGCTGGATGAAATGTTCGATGGCTTGATAAGCCCCCCCTACGTTATCTCCAAATACAGCATCTGGGTTAAACCCTTTCATCTTTCTGACAATGCTAACCAAAGGGATTCCCTTCAATTGGGAGAGAAGGGGATGGACTCCGTCCTGAAATGCAGTGGAGAGGACGAGACCGTCAATCCTTTTTTCCATTAAAACTTGGATGTAGAGAATCTCCTTTTCCACATTTTCGTCCGTATTACAGAGCATGATACTGTAACCACTCTTATAGGTGACATCCTCGATCCCACGGACGATCGCTGTATAAAAGGGATTGAGAATGTCGGAAATGATAATGCCAATGGTATGGGTTTTTCGTTTGACGAGGCTCCGGGCAATGGCATTAGGCTGATAGTTGAGATCTCGGATGGCCTGCAAGACCCTTTCCTTGATCTCATCGCTGACAAAACGGGTCTTGTTGATCACATGGGAGACCGTTGCAGTAGAAACCCCTACATGTTTGGCAACGTCTTTGATGGTCGGCATAAAAGGTTTGAAAGGGTTATTTGTTAAACGGATACGTAAACGTTTAACTAATCTTTAAAATTTACTATCATAGACCCAATATTTCTGTCAAGCAAATAATAGGGCCCAAATTTCGATTCAGAAATGGTCGTTGTGAAGGAACCGAATCAATCCACCTTCGTGCCGTAATGCCATAGCAGCATTGCAATGACAGCTAACACTTCGGCGTGGAGGTACGCACCTTAGAAGTGATCGCAATGACCGGGTGGGATAAGGATTACGATTTCCAAATTGGGATTTGGGCAGACACCAAATAATAGATCCTGAAAATCCTTCTTTTTGGTTAAGGATTTTTCCCTAATTCTTAATGACAGGAAGTGTTAAAAGGCCATCCGGTATCAAGATGACCCTTGCGTCTGGGTTTCTTTCTAACTCCCGATCCAGTGCCTCCTGTAATGTGGGGATTGACTCGAGATGAATTTCTCTTAAGGTCTCTTCCGGAAGGGAACAATCCGTTATTACCATTCTTGCCTGTTTTAGAATCCAGGCCAAGATCAATGCCTTCTGTTCCCCAGGTGCAAATCCTTCCTCTCGGGAGATGGCAATGACATCGTCTATATTCTCCGATCTTTTCATAATCATGCAATATCCCGGATGCCCACATCCGTCTTCACAGGGTGCGGGAATGAGAATCGTTCCTCCCTTCGTCACTACAGGTTGAGGACCAAAGACAACGACATTGGCTGCCCGCGTGGCCTGGTAAAGGTCCCGACTCTTTGGATAACTCACACCGCTCACCACAATCTCCCCGGGTTGATCGATGTCCACCTCGTAGAGCTTCCTGGCTGTCTTCACCCCTTCATTGAAGGCCTCCACAGGATCTCCCGCAACCACTCTCACCACTTCTTTCTTCCCGGTCTGAACCACATTGACAATGAAATGGAGGCCGATGGCCTGTGTTGCCTCCGTGAGGAAGCGCCGGAATTTATTGCCTTCTACAATGCCAATCCGGGTTTGCTGGAGCACCTCATAATTATGGGTTGCAGCTATAGTCTCCTCTCCTGCAACACCCACTGCAATGCTCTTCACCCCACCGCTGTAACCTGCAAACAGATGGGTTTCAATCACGCCCGTGGAAATTCGGGTATCGGCCTGAACCACTTCTCGGTTGAAGACCAGTGGGATTCCACTCGGGGTTGTACTGAGGTGAATCAGACCTTGTTGATCCCAGGGATCGTGGTTAAGAAAAGCGATTTCATTAACCACTTTTCCAAACTTTTCTCTTAGCTCTTCTGGGGTATTAGGACGATGTGTTCCTGTGGCAACAACGGCTATGATGTCCTTCTTTTTTATCCCACCAGATTCCAATTCTTTGATAAGGAGTGGCAGAATGATTTCTTCTGGAAGCTTTCGTGTAATATCCGTTACAACCAAGGCAACATTCTGTCCAGGCTTTACCAAATCCCGCAACCTTGAGGTTCCGGCCGGGCGGCGGAGAGACTCCTCAACCGCCCTTCTCAAATCTGGAACTGGTGTCATCTTCCGAGATTCCACCCACTGAGCAGGAACGTCATCAGGAATCTTTAGGTTGATCATCTTTTTTCCACAGGGAATCGGAAAGGTCTTCATTTTCTTATAGTTTCAATATTGGTGATTCTTATCGAAATTGGATGAATTCCTCCAGTGGCTTACGGTTGCTTTGGGGAGATTCATCTGCATGCCCAATAGGGAGAAGGGAGACCGCTCGAGTTGTCTCAGGGAGTTGAAAGAGTTTTTGGATAGCCGTTTCAGCCTCCGTTCCCCAGACGCCAATCCAACCAGCCCCCAAACCCAGGCTATGAGCGGCCAAGGCGATATTCTGTGTGGCAGCGGTGCCAGCTTCGATGGCATGAAGGGGATCAATCCGGCGATCCACACAGACTAAGATGACCACAGGTGCTTCTCTAATGCCCAAATGGAGGACACTTTCTTTCGCTGCTTTATCCAGTGCATTTTTTAAATCTTGATCTTTGATGACGATAAATCTCCAGGGTTGGAGGTTGCTGAAGGAAGGTGCCCACCTTCCTGCTTCGAGGATACTCTGGAGTTTTTCTTCATCAATGGGATCGGGTTTGAATTTTCGAATGGTCCTTCGATTTTTAATGGTATTGAGTACGTCATTCATGTGCTATCCCTCCTCAATGTGATGATAG
>Ga0315280_10002098_pt1 | contig 32810 bp, 39 predicted proteins | sample YL17G06_40_MG_FD_203697 | JGI IMG/M metagenome (GOLD analysis project Ga0315280, IMG submission 203697) | Sediment microbial communities from Yellowstone Lake, YNP, Wyoming, USA - YL17G06_40 | ecosystem: Environmental > Aquatic > Freshwater > Lake > Sediment | place: USA: Wyoming | collected...
ATTTCATAAGCTTCTTGAATGCCCACTTGAAAAGTGCCATCTAGGTTTGCTTGACCCCCTCTAAAGCTCTTAAAGTAATATCCAGCCTTTATGTCTTCAACCAATTCTTCAAAGGAATAATCTTTTGGCTCCATGAATGTGTTGCGCATGCGGATTATAGGTTCAACCCGAAAGTCCTCAGCCCTGGCATTGCCAGTAGGCTTCGCATTTAATTTTTGTGCAGTTTCGCGACTATGCATTAGTCCAACAACAACCCCGTCTTTTATGAGAAGGGTTTTCTGTGCTGGAACTCCTTCATCATCATATTTGAAAGAACCGAAAGCGCCATCTATTGTTCCATCATCATAAAAAGTAACGATGTTGGAAGCTATTTTCTTTCCAAGCTTGTCTAGTAATACAGAACCGGACAATGTTAGGTCCGCTTCAGCTAAGTGTCCAAAAGCCTCGTGAGCGAAGACGCCGACCACGTTTGGTCCCAGAACTACTGGAAATGTTCCACCTTTTGGAGGTTTTGCTTTCAACTGCTCAACTGCACGCTTCGCAACTCTTTCACCCACGATTTCCGGAGTTTCCACATCGAATATCTCATAGCCAGATGTGGACCCTATTTCTTCTCGACTGAAAGTGAAAACATCTGCTTCAGTGGCTATGGCTGTTATTCTTGACCAAACATAGAGCTTATCTTGCTCAATGTATGTGCCTTCGTTATTTATGAAATAATTTGTTCCAGTTAAGTCAAGGTAATCTATCGTGCAACTCTTAACATGGTTGTCGTAGCCCAAAATCTTGTTGTTCATGGTCATTGTTGTGTTTATCTTATCTTCTATCGAGATTTTTGATGGATCTTCGCGGGGTTTCGCCACGACCTTATCTTCAACAGCTTTGGTTTCGATCAGTTTTATTGGGGTTTTAAGTCTTGAACTTGCAGTCTTTGCCATCTTACACGCGTCTGAAATAGCCTCATTTAAAGTCTCAAAATTAAGGGCTCCAACGGAAGCGAAACCCCACGCACCATTCACAAGCACCCGCAAAGCAGCGCCGTTTTCAATTCCTTGCTTTGCTGCTTCAACACGACCTTCTTTAAGCGTAAGCATGGTTTTGAAAAGCCTTTGAGCACGAACTTCAGTGTATTCAGCCCCGAATTTTTGGGCAGTCCTATCAACAATCTTCATTAAAATATCTTTCAAACATTGTCTCCCTTCGAATACTGGCTTTGGAAGAGGTTTATTCATAAACGCGGTTATAAATTGTTATGGTTCTCTTTCACTGTAACTGATTCTAAAACAAGAAACAAATAATCTGTAGCGATGTATATGTAAAAGCGAGAAATAAGAACTTGCTCTATGCTTCTCGCATAAGAGATTTCACTTGGCTAACAAAATCAGTTTCTTCTTGCATTTTCTCTAATTCCAATCTGCGGAGTAAGCCATAGTTTGAGTATATATCCTCTAAAATCTTTCGCTCAATAACATAAGCGCCAGACCTTAAAAACTCTTCAAGGCCCGTAGCGAACACCTCAATTTTTTCTGCTATTTCATTCCGCTTAAGAGAGTAGTTGTTTTCTAAGTGCCTATAAATTAAATGGGTGGCTTCCTCTCCGAACACCTGCTTTAAGACCTTATCTATAATTTTTGAGATTTTGTCTTCTTTTCTGTTTATTTGCTGGGTTATGCTTTCCATTGTCAAGCCCTCAGAATATCGTGTGTATTACGACTTAATAAGTCTTGTCGTATATCTGCTCAACACATATACAATTAAAATACGTAAGAACACTAGTTACATGAAATCAGTAAGATTCAATTGTTGAACTCTTTGCGACAGAGTCTTCTCTGTAAATCGCTCATCAAAAATTACGAGTTGCCCGTAGACACCATCATATCCAGGCACCACTTTGATTCGCCCCTCTCTGACCCTAATTATCGCTTCAGCAATTTTCTCATCAACAACTGTGCTTAACGCTTCTTTTGAAGCATCAATAAGCACACTATACTCGTCGCCGAATTTTTCAACAAGTAAATTGTAAATGCTCCACACTTGTTGGGTGGAAGGAGAATCGACGCCTAAAACTGTTGCAATAATTTCTGAAAGCGGAAGCAAATGCACAAAGCCCACAACGCCTCTAGGTTTAAATCCTGCTGGGCGGTCAGCCAATTCTTCAACACGTTGTTCAACGCCTTTAGTAAGTTTTCTGCGACAAACTGGGCAAACATTTCCAAGTTTTACTGCCTCCTGCGAAGAAAGCGCTACATGACAGTTTCGGTGGCCAGTCCAATGATATTTTCCATAGGCTGGGTCTGTCTCTATCGTAAATTTGAATCTTTCCGTATCTTTAAGGCGGATAGCATCTACAATTTCACGATAGCTTAGTTTTTTCAGTTCAAAGACATTGGCTTCTCTTCCGATGCGCCAAGGCCAAAAGCTGTGGCTGTCACTGTTTGAAACTAATGCGAAGTTGTCGAGTTTGCTTAAACGCCAGCTCATGGGAGGGTCCGATGAAAGCCCAGTTTCTAAAGCGTAAATGTGTTTTGTCATGTCTTGGTAGCATTCTTCAACGCTGTTGAAGCCGCTAAATGCACCGAAAATGCTGAACCAAGGCGTCCAAGCATGGGCTGGAAAAACCATGTTTTCACTTGAAACCTCCATAACCTCTTCAACCAAATGCGACGCATCCATATTCAATGTTGGCCTACCATCAGCTGCCAAGTTGCCGTATTTTGCTAATCTATTGTTAATTTGAATGGCGGTTTCTATGCTGGGCGTTAAAATGACGTGGTGAACCTTCTTAACTTCATTTTCAAAAGTGAATATGGTGCATACCTCTGTCGTTATCATGAAGTATACACGTGACTCTGGATTTCGTGCAACCTTATACAAGCCTATATCCAATTCAGGAACAAGGGTTTCTTGTAGCTCTTTAAGCCATTTCGGATGCGTAAAATCTCCCGTGCCTACAACATTCAAGCCCTTAACTTTTGCAAAACGGGCAATCTCTTCGATACATATTCTTTGACTTGTGGCACGACTGTAACGACTATGAATATGCAGATCAGCTATGACTCTCACATCTTTTCCCCCAGCCTTCTAATTTAGGCATATTCTTGCTTTTTAAGAATTAGCAACCCATGTTTTTCGGACATACTCAAGCCAATCCAGACAGTTTATTTATCTCTACCAGCGCCCTTGCTATTTTAATCTAAGGTCTTTTCTGTCTACCCTCTCTAGACAATCCTTTCTAATGCAAACGCATGACAAGAATTGTACATTTTACGAAAAATTCAAATAACCTTTCTTTTGAAAATTTTCTTTGCGATCTTCTCCACATCGAGTTTTAATAACGCAATTGTCACTAGTATGGTCAGAACAATGGAAACTACCATGAAAATTTCCGGGCTTATCCATGGGGCTAAAAACTGTTGGCCGAACTTTGCTAGGTAAGCCCCAAGGACGGCTATAGAAAGTTTACCCAAAAAATAGGAGAGGTAAAACTTGATTGGACTATATTTCAAAAGGCCTAAAGGTATAACCACTGGCTCATCAGGAAGCGGAGTGCTCGCTACTACAAAAAGCGCGAGGAAAGCCCATCGCTTAATCTTTAACCCCGCAATGTCAAGACGTTTTCTGCTTTTTTCGCCTATGAAACCGCTGAGGAAGAACATAACTAAATAATGAATAAACTTCGCCGAGGCTGAGCCGAAAGCTACGATGAAGCCTATTGTAAACGGGTCTGCATCGAGAAGTAAAGCAGTATTAGACGCTATTAGAAGGTTTGAAGGGCCAGCAAAGGGTATAAGATTTAAAACAAAGGAAGTAAATAAAACGCCTAAGAGCTCGTACCACGTAGCCAATTCTACATTTCCAACCTGTAAGCTTTCCTTCATAACTGAATCTGTAAGGTAACATTTAAAATATTAGGGCAACAAGCACCATCTTTAAATTGAAGAAACCCTTAGGAAAATCTACAATATTTTAAGAGGCACTTGACCTTGCCAACAAAAAAAGAACCGATATGGATCGCACGAGAACTTTCAAAGTGTAGCGGATGCCGAAAATGCGAAATAGTATGCTCGCTTTTCCATGAAAACCGTATATGGCCAGAAGCCTCAAGAATAAGAGTCTTCATGCTGGTTCCCGGCGCTGAATTTCCACACTTCTGTGCCCAATGCGAAGACTACCCATGCGTACAAGCGTGTCCAACAAAAGCGCTGTCAATAAGCAAAAGAACAGGTGCAGTTCGGGTAAAAACCAAAGCTTGTATTGCCTGTGGAAAATGCATAGACGCTTGCCCAGGCAGAATTCCACACATGCATCCAGCGGAAAACCGCATTATAATTTGCGACTTATGCAGAGGCAAGCCACAATGCGTGAAAGTCTGTCAAGAAGGCGGATGGAACGTGCTGACAAAAGTTCCGAGAAGAAACCAAGCTTACAGGCTTTATGCACGCACGCCAGAGGAAATAACACGGGATTTGGCTACTAAAATGTACGGAGAGCAAGGGGAGGAATACGTATGATTTTGGGTTATGCAGGAAAATTTCTTGAAGCTAACCTTTCAACAGGAAACATCAAAGACATAAAATTTGACGATGACGTTTTGAAAGATTACGTTGGCGGCAGAGGTTTGGCGGCCAAAATTCTCTGGAACAGACTAGGAAGTAAATGGGAAACAATAGACCCGTTTGATCCAGAAAACATACTCTTATTCTTAACTGGTCCGCTAACGGGATATTTCCCAGGCGGAAGGATTTGCGTTTCAGGCAAGTCACCGCAAAGCAATGGCATAGTAGGCTCAACTGTAGGCGGAGAATTTGGGGTTGAGCTAAGATGTGCTGGTTATGACGGCATAATCGTAACTGGCGAATCACAAAAGCCTGTTTACCTTTCCATTAAGGATTCTGACGTTGAAATTAGAGACGCAATCCACGTTTGGGGTAAAGATGCAAAACAAACAGTTACAACACTCACAAAAGAGTGCAGAGAACATTTGAAAAAGCGTTATCCAAAATACGGCGAATGGAAAGAACCCGCACTGCTGTATATTGGCCCGGCTGGCGAGAACAAAGTGCGAACAGCAGTGGTTGCAGCGAAGTGGACTCATGCAGCAGGCTATGGTGGTTACGGTGCAGTCATGGGTTCTAAAAAACTAAAGGCAGTAGCTGTTAAGGGCACTGGACCATTGCCTGAAGTGGCTGACCTGAAAAAGGTGAAGCAACTGATCAAAGTTGTAAACGATAATGCCTATGAAAGTGAAATGTGGAGGCGCTGGGGAACAGGTGCAGGCGGCTACGAAGTCGGAGCAAAAACAAGCTCTGAACCTGTCCGAAATTGGCAGGATGAGTGGCATGATGAAAGAAGTTTCGGTGTTGACCAGTTTGAAAATAGAGTTTGGATAAAACAGTTTTGGAGCGATTTTGGCTGCCCAACTTGCTGCTTAAAGATAGCCATGGTTAAGACTGGAAAGTTCAAAGGAGCAATAACTGACAATCCAGACTATGAAATGCAAGCCTACTTGGGTCCCAACTTGGGAGTCTTCACTCCAGAAGAAAACGTGTTTCTCGTCTCACTCATCGATGATTTAGGCTTATGCGGCATACAAACAGGAAATGTGATGGGTTTTGCCGCCGAGCTTTTCCAAAGGAGAATACTGACAAAGAAGGATTTAGACGGCATAGAACTCAAATGGGGTGACGCCGAAGCCTTTGCCGCTTTAGCTAAAAAAATCGCTCTTAGAGAAGGCGTAGGCGACTTATTGGCTGAAGGAACCTATCGTGCAGCATTGAATATTGGAAAAATGAAGAAAATGGATGTTCTAAAATATGCTGTTCAGTCAAAGGGCATAAGCATCGGCGCCCACGGAATCCGCAGCGGAAAAGACTATCCAGAAGCAATTTCTTACGTGTGCTCAGTTCAAGGCGGAGACCACACATCTACGACTGGTTTGCCACTGGATGGATCTGGAAGCGAGTTAGGAGAGATTTTTAACGATTCAGGAGTCTACTGCAACTTTAACAGTTTCGGCGTACCACGCAAAGTCAAATTCGACTTTTACAAGGCAGTTACAGGCATAGAATTGACACGAGAGGAATGGTACAAAACCAAAGCGCTAAGAATATTGCAACTGCAGAGGGCAATGTTGCTCTTGGGTGGACCGGACTTGAAATGGAACCCCAAAATCGACGATGCTAACCCGCCGAGATTTTATGAACCGCTTCCTTCTGGACCATACAAGGGAAAAACTGCTGATAAGGCTAAGGTTGAAGAGGAAAAAAGAAGGTATTATGAGGCTGCTGGCTGGGATGAAAATGGCATACCGCGATCAGAAGTTCTTAGAAAACTTGGACTGCAAGATGTTGACAGGGCTCTGGAAAAACTACGTTGAGCTGTTTGTCTAGGTTGCTCTAGCCCCTCCTTCATATATAGATTGACTTTTCATTAAGTACTTGCTAGTGAATGATTTTGAGGGGTTTTCGAATTATTGAGACAGTTTTTCTGTAGATTTGTCGTGCTTCTGATTTCCTTTTGTCTGACAATAATGGTGATGTGCTGCAATTTTTGTGTAAAGTTTACAGCGTAGACTAGATCCGCCCCTCCCTGGAGGTTATGACTTTTCTAGCTGGAAAAGGATTGTATTAAAATCTAATTTATTTTGAAACGGATAGTTTATCTGGGAAAACTAATTCCAGTATCTTCTCGTAGTCCTCGATTTTTGCGTTTTTCTTCCCTGGAATGCCACGAACATACCACTCATACTTCTTTTCGTTTGTAATTATATTAATTTCGGCTCCTAACCCATGTTTCTTTAATTCGACTTTTCTAATTTCTGAATTAAATATTGCAAAGTTGTTCTTGTCAGCTTTCAAAAGCTCTCCTACAGAAAACTCGGCGAGTTTTTCTTCCTTCTTCCCTGCTCTGAACCATGTTGCTAACGGCCATATTAGTAGCGAACCACCACCAATTCTCGCTACAATCACCATATCCGCTGTAAGATATAACTCCTCAAGAACTGTACCCCGCCCAAAAAAATTGTTCTAAACACGTTAATAATATCCAGAACTTTCTCACTCACGATTAACTCACCCTCATAACACTCATAAAATTTATTTCGACACTCAGAAAAAAATCTTTCGAACTTATATATTTAAAACATAGAATCTGGCACTTAACTAAAACCAAAAGTCACGGCAATTTGAAGTCGATTTTCTGCTACTCTACGCTCAAAACGAGCAAAAATTGAGCGAATTTAACCCAGCTAAGATGGTGCGGGGGGTGGGACCCCCACCCAACTTTACCGGTAAAAAAGCATACCGAACATGCTCAAGATGTCTTAGTAGCGCAGTAAGATGACAACGTGACAACAATGACAACTTTTTTGGGCATTTTGTAGCAATAATCATGGTCATGTTCAAACAAGCACCAGCAATCTTGACGCAATGCCGCCTATGGTCAAGGCAAAAAATATTTCAAACACTGTAATGAATAGCGCTTTTTTCCAGCCAAGCTCTTTGACTAGTGCAGAAATAGTGGCTATGCAAGGTATGTAGAACATCGCTACTAGGGTAAATACGATCATTTGGACTGGTGTCAAGACCTGTGCAAAATTCGTTGTTCCAAGAAGGGTAGCAAGCATAATCAGCGTCAGCTCCTTTCTTAGTACCCCAAATATCAGCGTTATTCCGGTAATGGCGGGTAATCCTAGCCACATGACTGTTACGGGACTGAGTACAGTTGCGATGGGTTCCAGTAAACCCAAAACTTCTGCCAGCTTTATTGCTAGGCTTCCAACGATTATTAAAGGAAAGGCTATCTTTATGAATTCGGCCAGTCTGAACCATGTTTGCTTCAGAACAGTCTTAAGATGAGGCATCCTGTAATCATGCATTTCCATAATTAAGGCGGTCGGCTCACCTGGCAGAGTTTTAAATGCAAGCCTTCCGAGAGCAAAAATGACAAGCAGATCCACAACATAAAGCATTAGCGCCCATTGGACACCGAGAAACTGACCAACTAGGCCAAGTATGATGACTGTACGTGCGGCACAAGGCACTAGGGTTGTCACAAACGCGGCGAGAACTCTTTCTCTCTTTGTTTCCATTATTCTACATCCCAGGCAGGCTGGAACATTACAACCGTAGCCAAGCATCATAGGAATGAAAGCCTTTCCATGCAATCCTATTTTATGCATGGCATTGTCCATCAAAAATGCTATTCGACTAAGGTAACCTGAATCTTCCAAGAGATATAGGATGACGTAAAATGGGACTATGTAGGGCAAGGCTATTGTGACACTTGCTATCAAACCTTCAATGACGCCGCCCCAAACCAGTTTTCCTACAATTCCCTCGCCGAAAATATTTGCAAAAAAAGGCTTCCAGCCGTAAAGAAAGTTGTTTATGAACTCTGAAGCATGGTTTCCAAAGGTAAAAACAGAGTAAAACATCAAGAGTAGGACGGAAGCCATGATGGGGTATCCGGCAATTTTATTAGTTGTCATAGTGTGAAGTCTTTCTGCTAGTGGAGGCTTGGTTGGGGTAACTATTTTCTGAGCTTGTCTGGCAACACAGCCAGCAACTTCGTAGCGTTCAGAAGTTATCACGGTTGAGCAAGAATGCCCATGGAGATTTTCAATTTCATTTGCAAGTTTTTCTGCTGCAAAGGCTATTTGCGGATCTATCCTACTGATTTCTCTCGTGATTTCTTCATCGCCTTCCAATAGCTTAATTGCCACGTATCTTGGAGGATACCAAAACTGAATTCTTTCGATCATTTCAGCGACCTTGGTGATTCTCTCCTCAATTTCTTCTCCATATCTTATTTTGCGCCTTGTAGTTTGTCCTTTTTCAATTGCCTCTATAGCTTTTTCCAAGAGCTGGGAGATGCCGACGCCTTTTGTTGCTACGGTTGGTACCACCGGTATTCCCAAAAGCTCTTCGAGTTTTCTTACGTCAATTTCGATGCCTTTGTTCTTTGCCATGTCCATTTGATTTAATGCCATAATCATCGGAGTTTCAAGTTCTATTAACTGCAAAGTGAAAAACAGGTTTCTCTCGAGTACTGAGGCATCTGCGACATTTATTACCAAATCTGGTCTTTCCACCGCAATGTATTTTCTTGAGACCAATTCCTCCAGTGAATAGGTAGAAAGCGAGTATATTCCGGGCAAATCGACTATGTCTATCGTGTACCCCTTGAAGTGAAGCGTTCCCTCTGCCCTTTCAACCGTTTTTCCGGGCCAGTTGCCGATGTGTTGATGTAAACCTGTCAAATAATTGAAAATGACAGATTTCCCGACGTTAGCGTTTCCAGCTAAGGCGATGAGTAGTTTCTTTTTATTCATTCCTTTTCTATCTCCACGAAAATTCTCTCGGCCATACCTCTGCCAAGGGCAAGTCTTGAGCCTCTCACAAGAATCTCTAATGGACCGTGGAAAGGGGCTGATTTCACAACGGTTACTCTTGTGCCGGGAGTAAGACCCATGTCCATGAGCCTCTTTTCGAATCCCCAGCCTCTTCCCCATCCCTTTCCGTGCCCAGTTTTTATTGAACTTACAGTTCCGGTCTCTCCATCCCTCACTGCGGTCAGAGGCACTTCACGTCTTTCCGAGTCCCGTCTTTCCATGTAATCACCAACTTTTTCATTTTGTTCTCTTTACCTGAATTATCGACGCTATTGCGCGACTTAACGCATGGCTGGTGGAGCCTACTTTTACGGTGATTGGACCGTTGAGGGGAGCTTTTTCGAGAATCTCTATTGAAGCTCCAGGTACAAGTCCTAGCTTGTCTAAGTAGTGCAACAAGTCCGATCTCTCTTCTGTTATCTTTACTATCGTGCTTTGTTCGCCTGTACCGAGCTCTATTAGTGGCTGCGACTTTTCCTCAATGATTCCTCCGCATTTTGTGGGTATAGGGTTTCCATGGGGGCATGTTTTGGGGTGTTTCAGTGCTTTTTCTAGGGGTTTGATTATTTCGTCGGTTAGGCTGTGTTCTAGTTTGCAAGCTGCGTCATGGACCTTGTCCCATTCCATGTGCAGAATATCCGTGAGTAACCGCTCGGATAGCCGATGTCTTCTTATTACCTGTAGGGCTATTTTCCGGCCTTTCTCGGTAAGTTTGACGCCTTTGTAGGGCTTATGCGTTACCAAACCCTCCTTCTCTAGCCACTCCACCGTGTTTGTAACTGTGCCTGGAACCACTCCGAGTGACTTGACAATGTCGCTGGTCCTGGCGACACCGCTCTTTTCTTGAAGCCTATAAATGCATTCAAGATACTCCTCGATTACTGCACTAATTTCTTCGCTGACGGACATTTCTACGAGCATCCCAAATCATAACTACGATAAATCGTATATTTAAACTTTGCACATTAGAACTTAGTCTAGCAGGCTAGCTAAATGAGCACATGAAAGTCGGTAGACTATTAAAAAAATCTCAGGTAGTGATAGTTCGTTAGACTATGGTGCTATTGCAGCAACCTTTACCTGTTTTACTCCTCTCTTCGCCATGAGAACCTGGGCAAGACTTCTGACTTCTTGGACACTTCCTTCAACCGCAATGATTTCTAAGCACTTGTCCTCTTCCAAGTGAACGTGCAGAGTTGAAAAAATCACACTCTTAAATTCATGTTGAACTCTTGTGATATCATTCAAAAGACCGGGCTTATCTAGGTAATAGAGCACAAGGATAGCACCAGTTATTCGCCCCTTCTCTGTTCGCATCCACTCAAATTCGGTGATGAAGCTTCGCAAGGCGTCGTGAACAGCCTTTGAACGGTTCTCGTATTGCATGCTCTTCCAAGTTTCATCAAACTTATTAACCAGAGATGGCGGAAGTGAAACGCTAAACCGTGTTACCTTCATTTTCTGAGACATCGAATCACCAATTAAGCAATTATTAGATGTGGAAAAGCTTTTATGCTTAGTGTTACGATTTTATTGACTTGTAACACTGGAGGTCACGTCATGACATATTTCAACACTCGGGAGGTAGCCGCTATCGCCATATTTGCAGCCCTGTGGGGTGTCTTGAACTCTATCTTCGCTCCGATCGTCTTCAGAATGTTTGGAGTGCCTATATTGTGTGATATGATCGGGTTTGCAATTCTTGCGCTTACTGTCTGGTGGATCAGAAAGTTTGGGGCAGTAACTGCAGTGGGACTTATCGCGACGGTCATAAACTTCATATTTAACCCCAGTGGGGTTCACTTTTTTGGTTTTACGGCAGCTAGTGTTGTGTTTGATATAACAATTAAGCTTGTAGGATACAACAGATCCTTCAAAAAAACATTATTTACTACGGTGTCGGTTCTCTTTGCTTCGTTTCTGTCAGCTTCGGTCGCAGGCGTACTGATAGGTGTCTTCTTTATGGCTGCACCTGCCTTGGCGAGATGGGGTGGCGTCCTAGGTTGGGCTGGGTTGCATGCAGTTGGCGGCATTATTGGAGCATTTATTGGTATAGCCTTGATCGCGGGCTTAACTACGAGAGGCGTGCAAAGAATGGATGTGAAGAAATAGATGACAGCAATCGTTTCTAAAGAGCTATTGGATGAGGCGGTTAGGTTTCATGGACATTTGGGTCCTTTCTTGGTTCTTGGTCTAAGAATGAGTTTGCGGGCTCAGAAGTTCCTGGGCGAAAAACCAGAGAAGTGTGCAGTGGAAACAGCAAATATCAAACCGTTTCTTTGTGCTGTAGATGGGATAAAGGTCGGAATAGGGTGCAACTCTGTAACTGTTCAAGAAGGCGATGGTCTAGTCGCGCATTTCAGCATACTTGATGGTAAAATGGTCACTATTAGGGTAAAGAGAGCACTCATTAGAAAATATGCTGCGGGCCCTTGGGAAAGAAATGAAGAATACGCTTTAGAGGTTTTGGAAAGTAGTGAGGATCAACTCTTCGAGTAAAAAATGAAAGTTCTCAAGCGAAATTTGCAGTCAGATATTTTTTTGTGCATCACTCTTGAGACAAACGTTAACAAGCCACACTTACTCCTTGAACTTCAACGGAAGAGACTTAAAAGTGCCTTTCACATTACTCCTTGAATTTCTCCATGATCTGGCTATAAACTTAACAAGACCCTAAAAGTAGTAGAGGTTTCCGACACTGTTCCACACGAAAGCCTGCGGCATAGCTTCAGCAACAGCAAATGAGCCTCTCCAACCCGTGCAATGCGAGGGTGCTATCAATGCGGGGTTTAGCTGCTCCAGATCCTTTACTGTTTTATCTATTCTTGGTTCGTATTCTTTTCCTGCCAGATGGAAACCACCGAGTATGGCGTGAACCCTTGTGATTCCCGTGATTTGCCGAGCATAAAGCGCAGTGTTGATAATCCCCGCATGAGCGCAACCGGATAATATGACTAGTCCTCTATGCTTCACGTTGATTACAAGAGCTCGGTCATCCCAAACCCACGGATCAGGTTGCCACTTGTCATCGATAAAGGCTCGATGTTGTGGACATCCCTTTTCAAAGTCGGTTTTGCGGGGGATTTCGCCCGTGACAAGTATCATATCATTAGCTGCGAGGTATGGTTGCTTCGTCTTGACATATCTGGCTGGTTTCACTTCTTTTTCTATTGGGAAATCTGGGTACTTTCTTACTGTTCCGTCAGAGTTAGCCACGCCTCTGGTTCTAAACATATCTTCGTGTACAATGATGGGCAAGGTTTCCTTGTTGACAGCTTTTAATGTGGTGAGCAGTCCGCCGAAATGATCATAATGTCCATGAGAAAGAACAACGCACTCAATTTCACTGAGATTTATTCCCATTCTCTCTGCGTTTGTCACAACTACATCAGGGCTGCTGCCTGTATCAAATAGGGCGTTGTGAGATTCTTTTTCATCAAAGACACGAACAAGCATTGAAAATCCATGCTCAGCTATCGGAAGACGAAAATGTTTTTTCACCCATTCCTCATCTTTTCGTTCTTTTATCCATTCTCTGATGTTCTGAACTTCTTCTCTTTCAATTGTTGATAGGAAATCCACCGAGTTGTCTATCAAACTAATTATTTCTACACCATCGACTTCTCTTAGAGGAACGGTTCGGTTAAGCTTTCTATTGCTGTTTCCATTCATAGGAATCCGCAGCTACAAGCTGCCTCTATAGTGATTTGTCGCTGGACAACCGACACATTTTCCGCTTTTATATCGAACGCAGGGTCTGCAATCGACTTTACACGGAGCGATAGTTCTTTCTTTGTGAGTGAGATGCTCTCTTACTGGAAGGAATGGAGAGAAGTAGATATCACCAATGGGATAAAATTCTGATCTGCGTATCCCCCCACCGCTTCTTAAAGAACATTTCTCGATAGAAATGCTTTCAAGAGTTTCTTGGTTTTCTGCGATAACGAGGGCGATGAGGTTGTAGCCCCCCATAGTCTTGAAGATGTTGACAACTCTAGGGCAGTCTTTGAATCGTTCAAGAAGATTTTGCATTGCCTCAATGCTTTCCATTTCCAGCAATACAATGGCTGGAGAGAGTTTAAAGAAGAATGGATTGAGTGAAGCTGACACTCTGACGGCGTCTTGGTCGAGAAGCTTCTGCACTCTTTTCTTTATTCCCATGCTCGTGAATCCAACAGCCTTGGCCAACTCTTCTAGTGTCGTTCGACCGTTCAGCCGAAGTTGGGAGATTATCTTTCGGTCAATCTCGTCCAAGCGAATCACCTTGTTTAGAAAATAAACATAAAGTATTAATATAGTTTACGTATTAAACTATTTCTCTATTACACATTGAAAAGTAGTTAATATGCACCGTGAAGAGGCTAAAGGAATGAGTCAAGAATGCGACGGAAAATGCGATTCTTGTTCAGAGGTTAATGGATGCACTGACCCAAGAAAAGAGAAGTATGAAGAAGAACAGAGACTTAAGCTCAAAATGAGTAGGATCAAGCATAAGATAGCGGTTATAAGCGGTAAAGGTGGCGTAGGCAAAAGCATTGTGACAGTGAACCTAGCCATGGCTTTTGCAATACACGGATATGCTAATCGTGTTGGCATCCTTGACGCCGACATAACCGGCCCCTGCGTGCCGAAGATGCTCGGCTTACACGGGCAGAGGCTTCAAGCCAGTCCAGCAGGCATCTTTCCCGCATTAGGTCCTATGGGAATCAAGGTTGTGTCCATGGACTTCCTGCTTCCAAGCGAAGAAGCACCAGTCATTTGGCGCGGCCCCCTAAAGATGAAGGCGATCAGCCAGTTCTTATCGGATATCGTCTGGGGAGAACTCGAATTTCTCTTTATAGACCTTCCTCCTGGAACAGGCGACGAGCCCCTAAGTATCATGCAGCTTATCCCGGAGATGGATGGAGTGGTGATAGTCACCATCGCCTCAGAGGTTTCACAGATCGTGGTCAAGAAGGCTATGACCTTTTCTAGGAAACTGGGCATCCCCGTCATCGGCGTTATCGAAAACATGAGCGGCTTCGTCTGCCCAAAATGCGGAACGGAGATCGACATTTTCAAGGTGGGAGGAGGAAAAAAGATAGCAGAGGATTTGTCTGTTCCTTTCTTGGGAAGCATTCCGATAGATCCTGAAATTTGTCGTGACTCTGATAACGGAGTGCCTTTCATAACCGAACATGTGAATTCTTCTGCTACAAAGGCGTTTACGGAAATTGTCAAGAAAATCGAACGCTTTTTGGAGCAAAAAGAGCGATTAGAAAGTCCGCCTAAGCCAAGTTCACGCAAGTGAGGAACAAGAATGGATGGTCATAAAAAGTTGGCAAAAAACGTCTTAAAGAGGTATGAAAAATTGCTGATGGAGGTGGTTAAATGAAAATATGTGTATCCGCAGTAGCAAATAGCTTAGATGCGCAATTAGATCCCAGATTTGGCAGGTGCCCTTACTTTGTAATCGTAGATTTGGAAAGCATGCAATTTGAGGCTATTCCTAACAATGCCTCTGGTGCAATGGGTGGTGCTGGAATCCAAGCCGCCCAAACCATAGCAGGCAAAGGAGTCACAGTGCTTATAACCGGAAATGTTGGACCTAACGCTTTTCAAGCACTATCAGCTGCTGGGATAAAAATTGTGACAGGAGCTTTTGGAACTGTCAGAGAATCCGTTGAGAAATTCAAGAGAGGAGAACTAAGGGAAACCGGCGCACCCACTGTTGGAGGACATTTTGGCATGGGTATGGGAAGAGGACGCGGTCGGGGACGAGGGCAATGGGGCACCTAGAAAACGCAAAATCTGATGAAATGTTTCATAGAAAAAAAAGGAGGTGACAAGATGGAAACAAGAATTGTGGTTCCTGTAGCAGACGAAAGTGGCTTGAACGCACAGTTGGCGGAGCATTTTGGAAGAGCCCCCTACTTTGCCGTTGTTGACTTGGACGAGAGCGGCGAGGTTTCAAACGTTAAAGCCGTACCAAATGTGGGTGAACATGCCGGGGGCAGTGGACAAACCCACGACCACATTTTGGAGTTGAAGCCAAACGCAATAATAGTTTATGGAATGGGTCCAAGGGGATTGAGCACCTTTCAGAATGCGGGAGTGGCAGTGTTAAGTGCTAACGCGAACACTGTTAGAGAAGTAATTGCTGCATACAAAGACGATAAACTTCAAGAGCTTACAGAGGGTTGCCATCATGCGCACCACCATTAGAGCGCACCCGAATTCCAGATAATACTTGATTTTGGAGGCAGAAAAATGTCAAGAAAGCTGGCACAAGAGGAACTCAAATTATTAGGGGAATCAGGGTATTCCAAGAAGGCTATCGAATTATACGTAAACAAAGTCAATGTGGGAGAATTGGAGAACCCTGACGTTGTCACAACCTATTTTGGTCTATGCGGCGATCTCATAAAGTTGTATCTAAAAATTGACAAAAAAGGCATTATAGAAGACGCCAAGTTCTACTATTTAGGTTGTCCTGGTTCAGCCTCTTCGGCGTCTGCGATGACTGAGCTCGTAAAAGGCAAGACTGTTGATCAGGCAAAGAAGATAACAGAGGACAATGTATTAAATGAGCTGGGAGGTTTACCAAAAACGAAACTTGATTGTCCAAGGCTGGCTGTAAAAACCCTACGAAAGGCAATCGCAGAGTATGAGAAAATGAAGGGTCGTTCAGAAATATAATGGAGAGTGTATGAAAACGGCTATTTCTCCTCAATGTGCCAAGTGTTCTGGGGCCTATTGCAGAAACATGTCCTTAGAGGAAACTAACAAAAATATACTTCCAGAATACTGCCCCATGAAAACAAGCGGGGAAATGATTAAGTCAGTAATTGAAAAGTATGGACAGGATGACGTAAAGAGAATCTATGTTCCTGCTACCATCACTGAAAAAGAGGCATACGAATCGATTAGAGGCGTACGCATGGCTGTGCGACCTAGAATCAAGGAGCTGATAGAGTTTGGCAAGCTGATTCACGCCCAAAAAATGGGAGTAGCCTTTTGCGCCGGAATGCGAGATGAAGCAGCTAGGATTGTAGCGATTCTTGAAAGGTCAGGATTTGCCGTTGCATCAGTTTTATGTAAATGCGGTGGCACTGATAAGACGAGACTTAATGTGGCGAAAGAAGACAAAATTCGTGATGATCCCTTAAAATTTGAGGCTGCTTGCAATCCAGTTCTTCAAGCTCAACTTCTTAATAACGCTGGAACAGACATTAATATTATCGTTGGTTTATGCTTGGGACATGACATGCTCTTCACTATGAACTCCAAGGCGCCAGTCACAACCCTTATAGTTAAAGACCGGTTGCTAGGCCATAACCCCGTAATAGCTCTCTACAGTGACTATCACAAAGACATAATAGAATCACAGAAAAGAACCTGACTAGTGTTTTATAAAAGCTAAGAAGTCTCCAACGGGTCACTTATATGATAGTTTCAATAGTCAGCGGGAAAGGGGGGACAGGAAAAACATCTGTGGCTGTAAACATGGCGCTTTCAATAAGAAACGTTCAGCTTTTAGACTGCGACGTAGAAGAGCCGAATGCCCATCTGCTTCTGCATCCTAAAATAAGCCGAATAGAACCTGTCTATGTTCCAATTCCATCTGTAAACGAGAAACTGTGCGACCATTGTGGAAAATGCAGCAAATTTTGTCAATACAACGCCATTTTCGTTAGTCCAGAGAAGGTTTTGATTTTTCCAGAGCTTTGCCATAGCTGTAGCGGATGCACCCTTATTTGCCCTAAAAAGGCGATCGCTGAAGACAAACATAAGATTGGAACATTGAAGTTGGCTTCGGCAGGTGATCTAGAACTTGTTTATGGCGAGCTTGAAGTCGGTGAGCCACTGGCTGTCCCTGTGATAAGAGAAGTTAAGAGACAAATTGACAAGAGCAGAAACGTTATTCTTGATTCGCCACCTGGCACCTCCTGTCCAGTGATTGAAACAGTGAAGGGAAGCGACTTCTGCATTCTGGTGACAGAGCCTACACCATTCGGCTTACACGATTTGAAAATAACAGTTCAAGTTTTGGAAGACATGAAAATACCGTTTGGCGTCGTTATAAACCGTGCAGGCATAGGTGACAAAAAAGTCTACGAGTATTGCAGAGAGAAGAACATTCCAATTTTGCTTGAGATCCCATTCCAAAGAAAAATAGCGGAACTCTACTCAAAAGGCATTCCTTTCAGTCTGGAAATGCTGGAGTGGAAAGAAAAATTTGAGGCACTCTTTAACGGGACAAGGAAGCTTGTTGGTAAATGAAGCAATTAACGGTTCTAAGTGGTAAAGGCGGCACTGGCAAAACAACAATAACCGCTTCCTTTGCCGTGCTAGCAAAAAATGCTGTTGTGGCAGACTGTGATGTGGATGCGCCGGATCTTCACATGCTTTTACATCCCGAAATAATAAAGACACAAGAATTTAAGGGTTCAAAACTGGCAGTAATCGACAAAACAAAGTGTGTAGAATGTGGTTTATGCCGAGAAAAATGCAGGTTCGATGCTATAACAGAAAACTTTGAAGTTGACCCTTTTTCCTGCGAGGGCTGCAGTGTCTGCACCATTATTTGTCCTGTAAATGCCATAACTTTGACTGAAAGAATTTCTGGACATGCCTATATTTCAAAGACAAGGTATGGGTTTATGGCTCATGCCATGCTTAGCCCTGGTGAAGCAAATTCTGGAAAACTTGTAACTTTGGTGAGGCAAAACGCTAAAGTATTAGCCGAAAAAGAGGACAGCGACTTGATAATGATAGATGGTTCGCCTGGAATTGGTTGTCCCGTTATAGCTTCGGTTACAGGAGTAGATGTTGGTTTGGTGGTTACTGAACCTACGATGTCGGGCATTCACGATCTTAAGAGGGCGTTGCAATTGTTGGCACATTTTGATGTGCCATCATTTGTTTGCGTAAACATGTATGACATAAACAAGAATAACACCGAGAAAATTGAGAGTTTTTGCAAAGAAAACAGCGTAGAAGTTGTTGGCAAGATTCCTTTTAGCCCTAAAGTTACGGAAGCCATGGTGAATGGAAAGACAATCATAGAATACTCTCCGAGAAGTGCTGTTGCTAAAGAAATTGAGGTTGTTTGGGAAAAGATTTCGGTCTTAATGTCGAAGAAACAGTCTTTTAAATAAGAGTATTCCAAAAACAAAGAAAAGAGGTGATAAACTTGTTGTCGAAAATTCCGATAAACCTTGAAAGAATAAGCAAGAAAGACTTGGACAAGGAAATACTGAGAGCTGGGATTATTGCTGAATTGGACGCTATAAATCTTTATGAGCAGATGGCAGCCATGGCTGAAAACGCGGATATTAAGAGACTTCTCTTGGATATAGCAAAAGAAGAGAAAACACATGTGGGCGAGTTTCAAGCTTTGCTGTTGATAAACGATAAGGAACAGGAAAAAGAGCTAGAAGAAGGCAAAAAGGAAGTCAAAGAGCTAAGTAGCTAAAGAGACAAAAAGGTATGTAGCCGCTACCAAAAGTTTAGTGAATAGGTTCAAATTGAAATAGGGAACATCTGAAAAAAGCTATGTTCGTCCTTAAAGTCTGCAAAAGAAATAGCGAATATGTGGAAGAAGGTTCGTTCTTTTTTTTAAAGTCTAGCAGTAGCTAACTTACTAAGGCCGTGTTAGCGTGTCTGACTTGCCCCAATATTATTTTCTCCTCTCATAATTACAAGCTTGTCGTTGACCACAAGGCTAATTTTGTGCTTTTACACATAATTATTTGTGGTGCGAAATTTTGGTTCATCAGTTAATAATAACCATAGATGATGAATTAAAGAAAGAAATGAGCAAATACCCAAAGATAGACTGGAATGAAGTTGTCAAAAAAGCAATAAGAGAATACCTGCATCGCAGAGAAATCTTCAAAATATACAATGCGCCAATTGAGAAGGCATTATCGCAAAAGAAATAGAAAGCGCAAAGAGTCTTTCAGCTTGGGAATGACTAATTTGCAAAGCGTGAAAACATTGGCTTTTGGGCCTGTTCCATCGAGACGTCTAGGAAGAAGTTTGGGAATAAACAATATTCAACCAAAAACATGCTCTTATTCATGCGTCTACTGCCAGTTAGGAAAAACCGGCAATATCCTTGTTGATAGGCAATCCTTCTACAAACCAGAAAATATTTTGAAACAAGTTAAAAGGAAGGTCAGTGAAGCCTCTTTCAGAAATGAGAAGATTGATTACCTTACCTTTGTACCAGATGGAGAGCCGACACTAGACATTAACATTGGTGAGGAAATATCACTTCTAAAGGAGATGGGGATTCCAACAGCTGTCATAACGAACGCTTCTCTTCTTTGGCGTGATGAAGTGAGAGAAGATTTGGCAGAAGCTGATTTCGTTTCATTGAAGCTGGATGCCGTCAGCCAAGATTTATGGAAGAACATAAACAGACCTCATAAAGGTTTAAGATTAAACATAATTTTGCAAGGCATAAAGGAGTTTGCAGAAATGTTTAAGGGAACCATTGTAAGTGAAACAATGCTTATTGATAACGTAAAATATAACAACGAATTTGAAAGGATAGCAGAGTTTCTAGGAGAGCTGAATAAGCTGGATAAGGCTTACATTGCTATACCAACTAGGCCGCCCACAGAGAAGTGGGTAAGACCCGCAAATGAAGAAGCTGTAAACGTTGCTTTTCAAGTTTTTTCTGAAAAGATTGGCACCAACAGAGTTGAATATTTGATAGGTTACGAGGGAAACGCCTTCGCCTTTACTGGAAATATTGAAGAAGATTTGCTGAGCATAACGGCGGTGCATTCCATGCGTAAAGAAGCGGTAGAAGAATTCTTGAAGAAGGCATGTGCAAATTGGCGTGTCATTGAAAAACTTTTGGAAGAAAATAAACTAATAGAGCTTCAATATGAGGGAAACAAATATTACATGAGAAAACTACCGGGCAGAACTCAAATGAATTGAAGGCGCTGAAATGACAAAAAAGAAGAAAAAGGAAAGCTGGAAAGAGAGGAGACAACGGGTAGCCCTAAAACATCAGAAGGCAGCAGAAGCCGAACGCTTAAGAAGAGAAACAGAACCTAAAAAAATCAAAGGATGGCCCAAAGGCAAAATCTTTGGCGTAGCTTTCCTGTTTTTGTTGATAATAGGGATTTATGGCGCTTGGCAATACACGCAATCGTCACCAAGCGGGAATTCTAACGTCAACGGACAAAAAGCCCCCGTTTTCACGTTGACTGACATAGATGGAAATGCTGTGTCTCTAGAGACTTTTCTAGGAAAAGTCGTAGTTTTAGATTTCTTTTACATTCGATGCGGATATTGTGACGATCAATTTTTAGAATTAGAGGAAATTTACCAAAGCTACAGCCATGATAACGTTGAAATAATATCAATAAGCATTGACCCAACCTATGATACCGTTGATCGTCTTAAAGAGTTTAAAACGGGACCGAATCAGTATAGCAGTCTCGATTATGAAATAAGCTGGATACTTACAAGAGATACGAACGATGCATCAACAAAATATGGAATTAACGCTGCTCCAACAACTGTGATAATTGACAAAGAAGGATTTATTTCTCCACATAGCCTATTTATTGGATTAACTGACGCATCGCAATTGTCAGGTGAAATTGACATGCTGTTAAATCGCTGATGGAAAATTGAAAGGAGATTTAGATATAAGATACATTTCAAGTTGAAGTTGCTACTGTTGGTCGGTTTTATTCTTGTGGTTGCATTGAATGTAAACGACTATTGGCTAATAGAGATACTGGTAAGATATGTTTGTACTTCGTGTGTAGGAATTGGTTAGGCGACTGAGACTTTGAAATTAGGAAACAAACGAAAGCTGACGCAAATTGCTGCTTTTATCATTTCTAACTTAGGGTTTACTCGCATTTTTAAAACAGGTTTTGTTTGTCCTTTTCTTTATTGTTACGGTTGCCCTTTCGCTGCTTTTGGCTGTCCAGTAGGAATAATTCAAAATTTTATAATATACCACCAATTTCCGCTGTTCACAATTGGTTCTCTTGGAGTTTACGGTATACTTTTGGGAAGGACTTTTTGTGGTTGGGCTTGCCCTTTGGGGACATTGCATGACATGCTCAGTTACTCAAATGCCAAAAGAAGTATTCAAACCAGAAATTACTGGTATGTTAAATACATAATTTTGTTTCTAACTCTTGGTTTGGCTTGGGTTGCTTTAGACACGGTTTTCTGCAAGTTTTGTCCTTCTGGCTCCCTTTTCGCAGTTATACCTTTCCGTCTAATTTATCCAGAAGCTGCAGAATTCGGCTTGTTTTTCTATATTCACATGTTTACTCTTGCGTTAACAATTGTTTTAGCTATAATTATCAGTCGTTTCTGGTGTCGTTACTTATGCCCGTTAGGAGCAATTGCGGGAGCGTTCAATAAAGTAAGCATGTTGAATATAGAGTGGAATGAAGAGAAATGTGAAAAATGTGAGAATTGCCTCAAAGCATGTAAAATGGGAATAACAAAAATGGAACATATAGGGCGTTCAACAGACTGCACACTTTGCGGTAAATGCGTTGAGACTTGCCCTGAAAAAGCCTTAAGCTTCAAAATGAAAAGCTAAAATGTGAAGGATGCCGAATATAGTGCAAGGGGAGAATTGCGTTTTATTGGCGTTGTGGAAAAGGCAGGGGAACAAGAGGCTAGAGCGCGTATTTTTGCGGAATCTTATGCCGGACTTGATGGTTTAGAGGATTTGTTTAATACTGTAGCATAGAAATTAATGTCGGGCGACTACATCTCTTGTATCTTTTTTATTATAGCCGAGGAAACTTTTTCGACATCCTCTCTGGAATAGTTCATAGTGCTAAACGGTCCTAGTTTATTGATCCCAAGATTATATTCTAGATTTAAGTACTTTTCATATTTGATTCCTAAAGTGTTCAATATTTTTCTTGCGCATTCGTTACGACAGCCATCAATAACGATAAGATGCTCAATTTTCTTAACGAGCATGGTTTGTCTTGGAATATTGTTGGCTAGTGCGGGTAATGAGCATATTCCGACTTTCTCGCTTCCTAACCGTTTAATCACTTCAAGTGAAGCCAACCCTGTTAGATGCCCAGTGTTTGAGGCCCCACTGTTACAAACAACAAGCCCAATTTTAGGTTCGCTCATTTTTACACCTCTGTTCTTTATGATGATTACATTTTGGAAATTAACCGTTTCGAAGCGTCATCTATGACCTTGCACTGTTAACCTAACTTGCCCAATAATTTGCGAGCTTTTCACTTCCTCCCAATATTTCTGGTTGATGCTGCAGCCTGGGTCTGGACCTTGTAAGTCATTGAAGTAGGCGTAGGCTCTTGCTCTGCACCCTCCGCATATGTACTTGTATTCGCATTCTCCGCAGCCCTTGAAAAGGTCTCTGTTCCTTACTTGTTTTAATATAGGAGAGTTTCTCCAGATGTTAACCAGGCTTTGCTCTCGAATGTTCCCGACTTTTATAGGTATAAAGACGCATGGTTCGATGTCTCCATTTGGCTCCATGCCACAGTAGAGACGACCAGCACCGCATCCGCCAATGAATTCGGTGAGGGATTTTGTTCTTCCCTTGAGCATTTCTGTGGCTGCTTTGTTTGTAAAGTGTGTAGCAACTACTGGGCCGAAGGCAAACTTATAGGAGGTCACGGCGTATTGAGGGGCTGTGGAAAACGTGTCTAATTTACTGTTGTTGTCAATGAGTTTTGAGTAGAGAAAATCTAATAGTTCTTCTCTTTCTTTCGGAGTTAAATCTTGATCCATTATTTCTTTTCCTCTGCTTACTGGGATGAAGTTAAAAACTATGAACCGTTTCGCGTGAAGGTCTTTCTCGATAAATTCTACGAGTTTCGGTATTTCTTTCAGATTGTAATGGGTTGCGGTTGTTGCGACGCCAGTATCTAAACCAGCTTCAACGCAGTTTTTTACTCCATCTATGGTTCGTTTCCAAGCTCCCTGTATTCCCCTAAATTCATCATGAGTTTTCTCGAATCCGTCTAAAGAAATCTCGATGTATTGGACACCTGCCTCTTTCATTTTTTGTGCAACTTTTTCAGTGATCAATGTCCCGTTGGATGCTGCGGAAACATAAAATTCTTTTTCAGCGGCGTACTTGGCAACTTCAAAAAAGTCTTTTCTTACCAATGGTTCCCCGCCGGAGAATGAGAGGGCGACTACTCCTGCGTTTGCAAAATCGTCTATGGCGTGTTTCGCTTCTTCTGTTGTCAACTCGTCTGGTGCAGGTTTTGGCCCAGCGTTTTCGTAGCAGTGTTTGCATCTTAAGTTGCATTGTTTTGTGAAGTTCCACACTATGAGAAATGGAGCGGCTGTCGTTTGAGGTCTTTGCACACCATAGTAACCTATGCCTTCAAGAACGTTTGCAATACCTCTTCTCACCATAGGATTTTTAAGAGATTCTATAATTTGCTCCTTTGAAACACCAAAGGATTCAGCGCCTTTATCGAGGGCCAACTTAACTATTGAATAGGCTAGTTTTTCTTGAAAGCTTAATTTTTCCGCTTCACCAACATATTTCTTTATGGCGGACTCTAGTTTACTGCCTTTTTCCGTCCTCTTCGAAACCCACTTTAATAAACTTCTGGAGATGGGGTTGCCAAGCCATGTCTTAACAGTGTTTGCAACTAAATCTGCCTCATTCATTTTGTCTTCCTTCAAAATAGTTTATCACGTTTTTATCCCCCTTCTTCCTCTGAAAATGTTTTTGAACTTTGTATGGAAAATAATGTTGTGATTTCACTTTTTGCAGTTGATAGACCCCAAGAGTATATGCCTACTATTATTGGCTTCATAATTATGTAGGCTGTTACAATTGCCGAAAACAGCGTTGCAGATATGAAGCCAGAATTGAATAACAGGTTCTCGGCGATGATGCTTGTACTAAACTTTGCGCAGAGCCCCACGCCTAATATGAATGCATATTTTGCACCGAACAATTTGCGGAAAAGCAGGGTGGATGCTGAAACTCTTGAACTAAACGAGACTAATACGATAACTATGATTAGCAATGGGAAGGCGATGAGAGCAGCCAAAGAAATTTTGGTTCCGAGGCTTAGAAAGAAGAATGGGGAAAGGAAAAAGTTACCCAAGAAGTTTATAGACTTTCTGCTTTCCTTCAGCACTTTATCAGGGAATATTTGCTGTGTAACTATGCCGCCCATGATCGCGGCTACTGGAGCTAGATTTTCATAGATAATTGCGCCTAGAGCGGCGAAGGAAAAGAATGTGAAAAGTATTAGGAATGGTGGAACGTAAGGCGGGCCACGAATACTTTCTAAAGCTTTCTTAATTTTTCCTCCAATTTTTACTATTGCAAATGTTGTGAGAAGCAAAACGATCAAACCGGAGAAAATCAACTTAATGTCCGGAATGCCCTGTACTTCCATTGTTGATGAGAAAGCTGGCAGAGTGGCGATTATTGCAAGCATCGCCACTTCCACAATGTCGTCAAAGACTCCCATTCCAAGTGATAGCTGACCAAACTTTGTGTTCACCAAACCAAATTCAGCGAGAATAGCAAATAGAACCACTTCGCCAATTGTCCCGAAAGTTACTCCTGTAATCAGTGCGATGGGAAAAGAGTTGCCTACGTCAGCAGGAAAGCAGAAATAGAAAAGCAGAGCTAACATTGTTCCCTCAAAAAAGCATAGGAAAAGATCGCCCCCAGCAATATAGGGTCCCAGTGATCTAATCTCTTTCAAGTTTAAATCTAAACCAATCATAAAAAGCAGAGCAAGCATCCCCAAGTTCGCCAACAACTGAAAGTTTTCGCTTTTTGTAACTTGTGTGAAGAAGCCGAAAGCAGAAAAAATCATCCCAAATATGACCAGTGAGAACATCCAAGGCATTCTTAAATATCTCTGTGCTAAATAGCCAAAAATTAACGCAATGACATAAGTGACAGCTGTCAAGAGCAAAAGATCTTCCATTAACTATTTCACCACAAGAACTGGGCAATGTGCGTGTCTTGTCACTCCGTCGCTTACGCTTCCCAAGAGCATCTCCTTTATTTTGCTTAAGCCTCTAGCACCCATGACAACCAAATCAAATTTGCCTTCTCTACACGTTTTAACTATCTGCTCAACTGCATGTCCTTCTAGCAACAGCGATTCAACATGAACTCCTTCCGCCTCAACTCTCTTTTCGCCATCCGCCAAGATGCCAGCGCCAACCTTGCGAATTGCTTCAATAAACTCTCGAACTGGTGTTGGGGATATTGCGAAGCCACCGATCGAATATACATGTATCAATGTGATTGTTCCATTGAATTTTTCAGCTATTTGAAGAGCTACTTGCAATGCTTTTAACGAATGTTCAGAACCATCCAATGGAACCAAGATTTTCTCAAACAATAGCAATCTCCTCCATTATTCTAGTTACAAATGGAAAGACATATATATCTTTTCTGTTACAAACTGTAACAGGTAGAAGCAATGGACGAAACGGATAAGAGAATTTTATCCATCCTACAAGAGGACGGTCGAGCGTCCCTGTCATCAATAGGCAAGGAACTTGGCATGTCCCATGTAGGCATAAGGAAAAGGTTAGAGAACCTTTGCGAAAAGTTGGTTAAGGTTTCTGCTGGACTCAACGCAGAATATCTCGGTTTTCGCGTTGCCATCGTGAATGCAGAGGTTGAGACGCCTGAACGTTTACGAGAGCTTGTAGACCGATTTTCTAAGTGCCCAAGAATTGTATTTTTGACTACTACAACAGGTGCTTACAATTTGATGACTATAATGATAGCGGAAGATGCTGACACGCTAAACGCCATAGTAGAAGTATGCTCTGCAAGAGCGCAGAAGGGCATTAGACGTTCAGAAGCCACGATAGGCGAAGCACCAATAATTCCAAAATATTTGCCAATCAAGATTGTTGCAGCTAAAGAAGATGAGGATGCGCCATGCGGAATAAACTGTGGCAAATGCTTACGTTATCAAGAGAAAAAGTGTTTAGGCTGCCCAGCAACAAAATATTACCGAGGTCCTCTTTAACCAGAAGACAGCTTAACGACCGAACATTTTCATGTTTCTCAATTGATGCGTTGCTTCATCAGCTTTTGCTAGCGCGTGATCAGTTTTAGCTGTATTTTAGCCGCGTTTGTTCATCTGTTAATACACGTTTGATTTTTTCTTTCCATCCTTTTGAGCCCCAAATTCTTAGAGCCGTATGGGTGTTGTAATAGCTTTGTGGAATCGGATGAGTGCCAATGATGACGTCTACGCCGTATTTTTGCTTCACAAACTCTTTAAAATGATCAATATGAGGACATGGAGGATAACCCACAACCATGCCTGTTGCAAAATGAACAACATCGACGCCGTTCTTCTTCATTTCTTCGACACAATATTCTACGTTTCCACCAGGACATCCTCCACAGGTGGTATATCCCACTAGCTCCACTTCCTGATCTTTGTAAATGCTGAAAGCCCCTTCTCGGTTTCTTAATGCTCTAAAACATTTGCCTCCAGCACAATCATGGTAACGGTCACAGATAATTATACCTATTTTCTTCTTTTGATCAGACATGCAAATCACGTTTAGCCCACTATAACTAATCATGTTATTTATCATTTTAGACTGTTGTCTAAACTAGTGAAGAATTGAAAGTGGAGTGAAACATGCTATTTCTTTTCTGGGTTTTTATAGCTACAAACCCTGCCTCCTTGTAATAGCCCTCACTTGAGAACTCTAAATGAAGGGGTTCTTCGGTTGGAGGTTGTAATATTGTGGATCTTATCTCTGAGATTTGGAGACCAGTATTATTCAACATGGATTTCAATTCATCGATAGTGTAAAACTTGGCGATTTTATAGAAAACGTTGCCCTCTTTACCCTTCTTCTCGTAGAAGCTTGCCCACGGACTTTCTTTTAGTATTAGACCGAGGATAACAGAGCCATTGTCCTTTATAACTCTCGAAGCTTCTTTTAAGACTTTCAGGGGATCATCAATGAAGCATAGGGTAACGATGAGGAAAACAGCGCCGAAAGACGCGTCCACAAATGGCAGGTTCTCTCCTCCTCCCCTAATAACCTCTATTCCTCTTTCCTCCGCGAACTTCAGCATCCCGACAGATTTGTCAATGCCATACTCTATCTTTAGGGAGATCGCAAACCTCCCCGTACCCACACCTATTTCTAAAAAGGATCTTTCCAAGTTCTTGGACAGAGATTTTATGCACTCATTTTCTAAATTGAAAGCTGTTTTTCCAAAGGGCTTATCATACCATTTGTCGTATCTTTCCGCAAATGTGCCAAACACATTTTCCACATCAAAATTGTCCTTGCTATCCTTTGCCTTCTTAGATGCTGCTGTTTTTTGGATTTTAGGTAACTTCATCTTGCCCAATTCCGTGGAGGTCTATTAACTGCTTACTAGCCGACTCCCGCCATCTAGTTTTATAGAAGCGTAAAATTTATTTTTATGCATATGCACACTTTTAGGCGGTGAAATATATAAGAATTAAAAGAAGGTTAGAAAAATGGGACAATGTAAACTTTGTGGAAAAAATGGTGAAAACCTAACTTTACTTTCAGTTAACCACAAGGACTTAGGTCGCATTATGGTCTGTCAAGAGTGTTGGAAAAAACTTTGGAATGAAAATTGTATGGTGTGCAGCACTACGGGCTCAAGTGGCACATGCCCAAGCTGCGGATAAAATGTGGACAAAGCCAATTATTGGCTGGACGAAAAATGGTGATGAATATCGTATTGAAGGAGAAAAATCCCTATATGTAATAGGAGCTGTTAAAGTTTCAAAAGAGCTTAAATTAACCCAACGAATCCAATATTAAATTCAAGTTAAAGCTTAACAGGGGAAAAGCGAATGACAGAAAAAGACATCTACGACTTAATCATTATAGGTGCAGGCCCAGCAGGCTTAGCTGCAGGACTCTACGCAGCAAGGTTCGGATTGAAAACCCTGATATTAGAGACTCAAGCGATAGACGGAAGGGCCACAGAAGTATCGCTCATTGAAAATTATCCAGGCTTCCCAGAGGGAATCACGGGGAAAGATCTCATACAACGAATGTATGATCAAGCCTCAAAATTTGGAGCCAAAATCAAGCCTTTCAAGGAAGTCACAGACCTGAAGTTCAACGGCAAACTTAAGAAAGTCGCAACAAGAAAAGGTGCTTATCACACCTTGGCGTTGATAATCGCAACAGGAACACAGAGGAAAAAGCTGAGGGTTCCCGGTGAAGTCGAATTCCTTGGCAGAGGCGTAAGCTACTGCTCAACATGTGACGGCCCGTTTTTTAAGGGCCTAAAGGTTGCGGTTGTAGGGCATGGTGAAGAAGCTGTTATGGATGCTCTGTTTCTGGCTGATATGGCAAAGAAAGTGTATCTGGTGACCCATGGTAAGGAGCTTAAGGCTTTTGGAACTATGAAGCAAAGGCTTCTTGAAAAAAGCAACATAGAGACAGTCAACGGTTCAGTTGCCGCTATCCTTGGAGAAAATGTTGTGAAGGCGATAAAAATTATAGAAGCAGGTACAAGACTGGAAACGCTGATTGATGTTAACGGAGTTTTCATCGCCTTAGGTGGGATCCCCATGACCGAGATAGTTAAAAAAGCCGGAATAGCTGTCGATAATGGCGGCTGCATAATCGTGGACCGCTGGCAAAGAACTAACATTGAAGGCATTTTTGCAGCTGGTGACTGCACGTGCGGGGGGATGCAGGTCATAACCGCGGCTGGAGAAGGTGCCATGGCCGCCTTGAAGGCATCAGCATACGTAAAGAGAATGGAGGCAAGCTCAAGAGTTTAGCTCGTCTCGTGATCGTGCTACAAAGAAAAAACATTGTGCCACAAATCAGCAGAGCTCACGGCTAGAAGGGAGTAAAGAAGATGGTTGTGGTTGTGAGGGTAAATTGGTGGAGTATAGTTATGAGAGGGGCCTCGTTAGAGAGCAATCGCAGTTGATTCATCTTTTTGAAGATTTCATGAAGCCAACCCATTAAAGAGAAATGATTCGGGCTTTTGATTTTGCTTGCTGTTTCCTTTCAAAGTTGAAGCATTTTCAAGCTCTTTCTAGGTGGGGCACATACCTGACTTCTAATGCTAGTTAATAAACGAAGCCAGCCTTGCTGGCGTCTTACACCATTTGCCTTATGGCACCCCCTTTTACTAGTGTTTTTCGCCAGAAATGTATTACTTCGCAGTTGGACTCATTGCACGAATAAGGTTCTCATGGTTCTATCCATGCCATTGTAGACTGCAGATTGAAACCTGGCGAAAAATTGAAAGGGAGTAAAGCACGCTATTTCTTTATGATTTTGAGATTATAATTTACAGGGATACCTGCTCCTTCAAACAATTGACCGACTGGACAATTATCCCGCGTATGTTGCCAAACTCTGTTTATCTTATCTTCACTTTCACTCGTTGTTACTTTAATTTCGATGTCGGCTTTTGTAACCGTTTTAGCATCGTCAGGTTTCTCTGCTTTCACATTGACCTCAAGAGCGCTCACTGAGACTCGCATTTTCTTGCTCATAAGATAAAATATCTGCGAAATGCATCCTGCAAAACTCATAACGCCAAGTTCAAGGGCAGTAGGACCTTTATCGGTGCCCAGTTCTGGAGGCAAATCAAGGCAGACGCAATGGAATCTTCCATTATCTACGGATATTCGAAACTCTTCGAGAAGTTTAGCCGTGGAATTAATGATCTTCGTCATCAAATCACCCTCCATTAGTTTTTCTTGTTTTTTGCGGTTTCTTCTATTTAAGAGATTCCTTTTTCTAAGGTGAAAAACATTTTCTATGTGTCACCTAATTGCTCGTGCTGTGTTTTGCTCGTTCAATCATTACGCAAACGCCATACACCACGTCAATACTGTTCTCTTCACAAAATTTGATGGCTTTTTCTGATTCTGAGCCTGGCTGCATCCAAACTTTCGTGATTCCAAGTCTCTTGCAAGTTTCAACTGTATGCTCGGTCACTTTCGGAGGAACCACGACATCAACGACATCGGGTTTTACAGGGAGGTTTTCCAGACTTGGATAATACTTGTCGCCTAGGATTTCCCGCGCATTCGGATTTACAGGATACACTTCATATCTGGCATTTTTCAGATCTTTATACACTTGGTAACCATATTTTTGAGGGTCACGGCTGGCTCCCACAACAGCAAAAACATTCCTCTTGTCCAAAAAAGCCTTTATCAATTCCTCGTTCATTTCTATTCCTGCTCCTCTTTTCCTTCCAAACGTAGACTAAAGGTGCCGTGTTATCTTTTGTTCTAGCGTTTGCCTAGGCATTGCGCCGATGATCGTGTCTACAAGTTTTCCATTTTTGAACACTAGCAACGTGGGAATGCTCATTATATCATACTGCGTACTAACTTCCCGATTCTCATCCACGTTCAGTTTTCCGAATAATATTTTTCCAGCATAATCCCGCGCGAGCTCCTCTATGACCGGAGCAACCATGCGACATGGACCACACCAAGGAGCCCAACAATCGACTACCACCAGCGGATGATTCTCAATTGTTTGCTTAAATGATGCATCAGTCACCTCAATAGGCTTACTTAACACTATTCCTTCTTTTTCAGAAGTTCTGCTTTTCTCCATAATTTCCTGCAATTTTGCTCGTCTAATTCTTTCTAATTCTTTGTTTTCTTCGTTCTCCAATTAAATGCCTCACATATTTTCTGTAAAGGGAAATTCATAATATTTTTTCTTTTTCAAACATGATTTTAGAGCATAGCACTCGCTAGTCTCCTCTCGTCATTCTGCTCCCGCATTTTGGGCATGTTTGCCGGTAACATGGAAGACCTCTCACATGAGGCATACTGTACCCGCACTTGGGACATTTACAGGATCCGCTAGGCCCAGCTGCGAATCCACCCATTCTTCCCATACCGCTACCACCTCTACCGCCACCTCCAGCCCCAAACCCGCTCTTGGCTCTAGACGATATTAGAGCGAATCTTACCCTGCTTGAGGCGGGTGCGACAACCGATGGGGCTTGTGAAGAGCTATATCGTTTGCGATAGCCATACTGAGTCTGTGCATGACGAAAGTGCGTAGAAGGAAAATCATATTCAGTCTGCGGTGGGTAAGGAGGCATATACGACCAAAAACTTTGTATGCGTGACCCGTGGGTCTCTGGATAGGTTCTGGCTTTTTGCGGCATCGTCATAATACTCTTCGGTGTGAAATTGAGGCAAGCTGGGTCGTCTGGATCCACAGCAGTGCTATGTAACGAACAATATCCACTTCTGAAGTTGGCGCATTCTCCATGTGTTGGAAATTCGCGTTGTTTTGAATATACCACACTAAACCACGTTTATCTAATGGTTATATTTAGGCGACGTATGCGGCTCTATCAGAAGGCAGTCTTTTAGGAAGTCTTGATTCGCTACATTTTTTGCAGCTTTGTTCGCAAAGTTCGAGATATTCTTCTTCGCTTCCTAGAACAGCTTCAGCTGCCTTGGCGCATAGCTCACCTGCTTCGGTACAACCAGCCTCTTTGCATAGCTTAGAGATAAAACTGCAGCAATTATGGACGTCTTGCTTTTCAAGCACAGCTCTGTGTGATCTGATCATGAGGCAAAGTTCCCGAGCCAGCACGCAGGTTTTAACATATTTAAACTGATCAAGCACTTGCCTTCGAGCTTTTTCAAGACTTATTTTCAACAATTTCTCTGATCGTTTTCCTTTGGATTTGTTCTTTTATTTCGAATGTGCGACTTCAACATTAATCCTTTCTTCGCTTTTGAACTTCACATAGAGCATTTTTTATGGATTCTGACACGTTGCTGCCTGCGTGAACTGTAATTTTTGTTACCTCGTGTTGGTCAAGTAAGGTTGAGACGCCTGGCCCAAACTCAGCGGCGATTACCGTATTTACTCCCGAATCTATTAGCATCTTCACAACAATCGGCCCGGCTCCATGCTCATAAGAAACCGCTGGGTTCTCAAGCACCTTCACATTTTTAATAGTACCTTTCTCAATGTCTACAATGGTAAAAGTGTTTGCCCTGCCAAAAACCTCAGACACAACATCGTCTAAGCCGCCTCGGCCTTTAGTTGGGATTGCAACTCTAGACTTTCCTACACTCATATACATCAACTTCTACTACATCATGAAATCTAAACTTGAAATCAAGGTTAAAAAGGGGAAATTATGGTGGAGGGCGTTGCCATGGAGGTCCTCCACCCCTTCTTCCTCCAGGTGGACCCTTATCCAATCTGTGAATCACTGTGGCTGGCGCTCCACATTTTGGACAATTCGGTGGTTTTGGAACTCCTTGCGAAATTTGTATCGTTTGTCCGCAGTTGCTGCATTGAAAAAGCTTCAGTGGTAAACTCAAAATGGCTCACTGCCCTGACTGCTTACCTTTTTCCTGTTCAAGTTTTGCTTTCAATTCTTTCATTTTGTTTTCTAGGTCGC
>Ga0315280_10002099_pt1 | contig 32790 bp, 25 predicted proteins | sample YL17G06_40_MG_FD_203697 | JGI IMG/M metagenome (GOLD analysis project Ga0315280, IMG submission 203697) | Sediment microbial communities from Yellowstone Lake, YNP, Wyoming, USA - YL17G06_40 | ecosystem: Environmental > Aquatic > Freshwater > Lake > Sediment | place: USA: Wyoming | collected...
CGGTTTCCACGGGATGAAGGAGGACTTCTCTGAGCGCTCCTCCGTCGCCGCCGCCGATGATCAGAACATCTTGCGGGTTGGGATGAGACATCATCGCCGGGTGAACAAGCATCTCGTGGTAGAAAAATTCATCTTTTGTCGTCGTCTGGACGAGCCCGTCGAGCATCAGCACCCGGCCGAAGAATGCTGTATCAAAAATTTCTATCTTCTGGTAGGCGGACTTTCCCGAAAAAAGGCGTTTCTTCGGCTTGAAAAAAATGCCGTTTGCCGGAGTGTGATATTCCCGGATTTCCATCAGCTTCTTTTTTCCCATGAGCAGAATTATATCGGTCACCTTATTCGCTGTCAATTGACACCACCAAAAGGTAACATCTCCATGTCCGTGATTTTAAATATTTTAAAAACGGGTGGCACGGCGCCGGTCCCCATCTCAAAAACTCAAGATGACCACGGGAATGGAGATGCTTGCCCACCCAAAATAGTACAAACGCAATAATTCCCGTGTCATTGCGAGGAGTCCTGCTCCGGTGGGACGACGAAGCAATCTCAAGAAAACGAGAGATCGCCACGCTGCGCTCGCGATGACAATGTCAACATATTTAATACGTTTGTATTAGTATTGACAAAAACAAAGTCGCAAAGTTATAGTTTAGGTTCTTTAAGGAGGTTTACGTGTACGGTAAATTAAAAGAAAATTTGCAAAAAGAGATTCAGTCCATCCGCGACGCAGGCCTGTATAAGGAAGAAAGAGTCATCACGACTCCACAAGGCGCCGAAATCGGAGTCAAAGGTCGAACAGTCCTTAACTTCTGCGCCAACAATTATTTAGGTCTGTCCAGTCATCCCAAGGTCATCGAGGCCGCGCACAAGGGCCTCGACAGGTGGGGATACGGCATGAGTTCAGTCCGTTTTATTTGCGGAACTCAGGAAATCCATGAGATCCTCGAAGATAAGATCAGCAAGTTTCTTGGGACCGAAGACACCATCCTATATGCAGCCTGCTTCGACGCCAACGGCGGAGTCTTCGAGCCGTTGCTCTCGGCCGAAGACGCGATCATCACCGATCAGCTCAACCACGCTTCCATTATCGATGGCATCCGCCTCTGCAGGGCCGAACGCTTTATCTACAAGCACGCCGACATGGCGGACCTGGAAGAGAAGCTTAAACAGACCCGAGGGAAACGTTACCGCATGATCGCCACCGACGGCGCTTTCTCGATGGACGGGGATATTGCCAAGCTTCATGAAATCGTACCTCTGGCCGAAAAGTATGACGCCCTGATCATGATCGACGAAGCCCATGCTACAGGATTTATCGGCAAAACAGGGCGCGGGACCCCGGAATACAGGGGAGTCATGGGCAAAATTGACCTGATCACCGGGACATTAGGCAAGGCTTTAGGCGGCTCTTCCGGCGGATTTGCTTCAGGAAGAAAAGAAATGATCGAACTTTATCGGCAGCGCTCAAGGCCATATCTTTTTAGTAATACCGTTTCTCCAGTTGTCATCGCCACATCCATCGCCATCTTTGATGTTCTCTCCGAAACAACCGATCTCAGGGACAAACTGGAACGGAACACCAAATACTTTCGCGAGAACATGACCAAGGCAGGTTTTGAAATCCCTAAGAGCGTTCACCCGATCGTTCCCATCATGTTAGGTAAATTCGAAAATGATGCCAAGCTCTCTCAGGACATGGCCCGCGACCTGCTGACTGAAGGGATTTATGTTATCGGCTTCTATTATCCTGTTGTGGCTCGCGGCCAGGCCAGAATTCGCGTCCAGCTTTCAGCAGCCCACGAGCGGGAACACCTGGATAAGGCTATTGCCGCTTTTACCAAAGTCGGAAAGAAATACGGGGTCATTCATTAAGAACTAAACGCCTAAGGTTTGAGTTCACCGCAGCTGCGGGAGAAAATTAATTGACGGGGGCGAATTATCGCCCCCTCTTTCATTTCTCTTTTATGGATTCGCTTGAAAAGTTACGCTAAAGTCGAGCTCAATCGATTTTTTCTATTTTTATATCTTTATAATATTTTTTCAAGATATCTTTATAGCCGGCTCCGGCTTGAGCCATCCGGAATGCTCCCACCTGGCACAGCCCCACGCCGTGGCCCCATCCTTTTCCCGTGAAAATGAAATAGGCCACCTGCTCACCGTCGCTATACTCTTTGTCCAGAGTGAAGAGGGTATCCCTCAGCCCCAAAACCCAGCGAATCTTCAGCCCCCTGACAACAACCTGGCTTTCTGTCCCCGTGATCAGGAGCTCGGTGACGCGGCGCGATTTCCCCCGTTCCCGGACGGCCATGTCCACAAGCCGGCCGATGGGGTAATACTCGTTGATCCTCTTCTCGAGCTCTTCGGCTGACTGCCTGACCTGCCAGTGATGAAAGAAGGAGCCGCGGTCAAGAACATTGGAATCCACGGGGAAGAAGGCTTCCATCAGGCTGATTTGACCCTGATTTTCGAGCCATCTCAGCTCCTCGCCGCCGAGGAGCGTGAGCCGCGAGGCTGGAAAGCCCTCGCCGTCCTGATTCCGGAAAAGGAACGCACTGGGAGAAAGCCTGAGGAGCCTGCTCTGGCCGTCCTCTTCCAGTTCCAGCCCATTCTTGGCCAAGCTGCCAAAGACGCCACTGTGGTAGGGATCAAAATAGCTGCGTATAGTTTTGGCCAAGATGAAGGCCAGCTCAGCGCGGGTGACCAGCCTGGCCCCGTCGGCCGTCGGCGGGGAAGAAAAGAATATGCCGCTGTGGATAAGATAGGCCAGGTTTTCGCGAGCCTCCTCTTTCAGGGGCGGGTAATCCTTGAGGATGAAATCAACCTCGCTTTTGAGCATGAGGTTCTTGACCCTGTCCCCCCATTGAAAGGCGCTGATCAAAAGCGAGGCGAGGTGTGGAAAATTCAAAGTGGTTTTTAGAGGGGCAAAACCGTCATTTCTTTTTCCCAAGTAACCCAGGGCCCGTCTGATTTCCTCGACGGCTTCTTCGAATGCGGGCGGTTCCTTGTAGTAAGAAGGGTCTGTCTCAGGCGCCATCACGTTTAAACTGATAAGGAAAGCCACCTCGCGCTCGATATTTCGGCCGTTCATCAAGATAGAAACGAGCGGCTTGCTCTCCAGAATCCATTCTTTCTGCTTCTCGTAAGTGCACTCCGTGCTTTTTAAATAAGGCTGGGGCTTCCCCCCGAAGACGTTTTCTATGTCCTCCGTCATTCCGCCGCAGGTGCTGGTGTAGAGAGCGTTGATAAGCTTGCCTTTATAAGAGGCTACCTCTGCTTTTGTTTCTTCGACGGCCCGGCTGCTGAGCGGACGCTCCGCGCTCAGGCCACCGTAAACCTGACATGCGGCCGTATCGCAAAGGTCGAATCCTAAATCTGAATTATCGCCCAGGTTTTTGACGGCATAAGTCCTGGCCGCCACGGCTTGCGCCTTAAGGGCCTCGTAAGCATTGTATATATCGGGCGAAAGCTCGCAGGGAACGACGCCCTTGAGATAGTTTTCCAGGTTCAGGATATTGACCAGAACCAGGCCTTTGGGGCTGGCTTTCAGGACAAAAATACCTCGGTAGGCATTCTCTTTATAAGAGAGGTAGCTTTCGGCGTTGGAGGGCACAAAATAAATGACCGTGTCCTTGTTCAGAGTCTTAAGCTCATCGTTGACCAGAACCCAGAGAGGATGGGATTCCTCTTCAGTGACTTCCTCTCGCACAATCCAGGCTTCTTTGATGCCGGCCTGGTTCAACTTTTTGATGAACCCTAAGGCCTCACCTCGCGTCAAAAAGTCCCCTACCCGGACCTGGTATGATTCATCCGACCCGCTCTCCCGGAGCCTCGCGACATAGACCTTTTGACCGATTTTTGACCTCAGCTCAAGGGCGAACTGCTCCGCCGCCTCCTTTTTATCTGTTTCGGCGACCTGAAGGACGAATTTCTCCGTCAGTTTTTCTTTGCGGCCTTTGACATGGATTTCATCCACATCCTCTGCCAGGAGCTTGTAGCTGGAGCCTACTTCGTAGATTTTCATCCCCGAGGAGGCCCGAATGGTGGCTTCATCGAGGTTGACGCCGAGCCCTATGCGAATGACAGGGTTCTTGATGAGAAACCCGTAGAAAAAGGAGTTTTCTTGCCCGAATTCAATCGGTCTTCCGGCCAGAAAGAAAAGAGCCAGGAAGGCGCCGAAAAAATACTTGATGTGCCGGGGGTTTGGTTTTTTCATGAGCTGACAGACGTCGGGGGGGATTATAAAAGAAGAAGATCTTCCTTGTCAAGCAAATTATTCAAGCTGTGCTACCTTATCTTATAATTCACACAAGGTGTTGTATTTTCTTTAATCTTTCTGTGGCCGTAATATAGCGGAAAACCCGGAAATTGTCAAGGTAACACTCTTCCCCCAAAATTGCCTTGGAAAGCCCGACGGGTCCTGTCTCGGTTCACCCCCGGCGCCCGTCGCGGTCGATCTTGTTGATTTCCACGTTAAAGAGTCCGGGGCATCAAACGCTCCGGGCGGCGGCGGGCCCCCGAACCGAGCCACCCATCGGGTGTCGGCCCTTTACTGCGATCTTGATGAATGACCCAAGACTTCGGGTCATGAGGGAATGCTAACGGCAATTTTGGGCTGCATATTTCCCAGCGACCTCTCCGTATATAAGCCGGGAGAGGCAGGCAATCAGCTTTTCCCCTTCTTCGCTGGTCCGGATTCCCCTGGTCAGCACGGCGAGGACATAAGGCTTGCGGCCGGGAGGGAAGACGATGGCCGCATCGTGTTCCATCCCTGTGATCGAACCCGTCTTGTTGCCAACGGGCACGTCCTGGGGAACGCCCGCAGGAATGCCATTGCGGAATGTCTGCCGACGCAGTATCCGGATCATCTCTTGGCAGGCCGCCTTGGAAGAGGCCTTTCCCCCGGCGACAGCCTCCATGACCAGCATCAGGTCGTAGGCGTCGGTCTGGTTATTGAGGTCTTTCTCGTAGGCCAGAGAATCTTCCACGCCCCGCAGCACCTGCATCCGCCGGATTCCCAGTTCCTGCAGGGTGGCCATGACGTTTTTGGCCTGGACGAGGTCGACCAGGACGTTCGTGGCAAAGTTGCTGCTGACCGTGATCATTCGCTCTGTGAGCTCGCGGATGGACATCTCCCGGCCGATGAGAGCATAGATGTCTTTGTCAGAATCATCCTCTTTATTGAGAGAAAAAGGGCTTCCGTCGACCAGGCTGTGGAATTCATTCCGGATAGGAAGGCGGTCATCCAGCCCAAACTTCCCCTTCTCGGCCTGTCTGAAGATTTCAATCATCACCGGCACTTTCATCGTGCTGGCCGCGTGCATCATCTCTTTCTCTCTGATGAAAACCGTCGTCCCTGTCTCTAAGTCTTTAAAAGCCAGGCCGACCTCGGCACCGGAAGCCTTGATTTCGGACTCCAGCGCAATCCTTAGGCTCTCTTGATCCGCGCCAAAGGAAACCCTGCTCGGAACCACTAAGCTCCAGGCGGCAATAAAACAGAGCAAAATGATTAATTTCGTTTTCATGTTGCCTCTCCTAAACAAATATCACTCCTGCAAAAAATGATCAATCGGCATATCTGCAGCTTTTCGTCCAGCCTCTCCCTTTCCTCAGAGAAGCCTTTTATGGCAGCTCCCGCAGCTTGGGAAAAAATATCCAAATCAGGGATGAAAAAAGGAGCAAAATGGAAGCATTGACGACGATAGCCGCCGGCTCGCTAAAACGCTCCGCCAGTGTGCCTATCCATAAAGCTCCCAGGGGCAAAAACCCAAAAAAAGTGAAGCTGTACAACCCCATGACGCGACCGCGCAAGGATTCCTTGACCAGTGTCTGGACCACAGAATTGGCCATATTAAAGATGAAGAGGTTTGACCCGCCGACGGCCAGAATGAAGGCCAGCGAAAGCGGGAGCCAGCGGACAGAAGCAAAGGCCAGCAGCAAAACCGGAAAAGAAAGCATCCCCAGCGTCAACAGCCGGCCTTTGAAGTTGAAACGGCCGAGGGAGGCGATGAGCAGCGCGCCGCAGAGAGCCCCGATTCCCCGGGCCGACTGCAGCCAGCCGTTGGTGGTGGCGTTGCCGTGGAGAATCTCCACCGCCCAGGCAGGGATAAGGATGACAAAAGAGGACCCGAACAGGCTTGTCGCCAGCACCAGCCCGATCAACGTGCGAATCATCGGGTGAGACAGGACGTAGCGGATGCCCTCCTTCATGTCCTGCCAGGAGGACGATATCGGCGTGGTTCTCGCGGGCACCTTCAATTTCATGCGCAAAAGGGCCGCGATCACAGCAATAAAGGTTAGGCCGTTGATCGTGAAGCACCAGGCGGGGCCAAAAAGCGCGTAAGTGATTCCGGCCGCCGCTGGACCGACTGCTGTCGCTGAATTGAAGATCGTTGAATTGAGGGCTATGGCATTGGTTAAATCTTCCCGTTCGATCAATTCAGGGACAAAAGCCTGCCGCGCCGGGGCGTCAAAGGCGTTGGCGACCCCCAGCAAAAAGGCCAACACGATAATGTGCCAGGGCCTGACGACGTGCGCAAAGGTCAAGGCGGCCAGGACAAAGGCCAAAATCATCATGGAATTCTGCGTGACGAGAAGCATGGTTCGGCGCCGCACCCGGTCGGCGATGACTCCTCCATAGGCCATAAAGAGCCAGGTCGGGATACCTGAAGCGAAGCCCACAAACCCCAGGTACGCTGCGGAATGAGTGAGATCATACACCAAAAAGCCTTGCGCCGTGACCTGCATCCAGGTGCCGAACAAGGAAACCAATTGGCCCCAGAACCAGAGCCGGTAATTAGGGTATTGCAGAGAGGAGAATGTTTGTCTGAAATCGATTTGCCGGCGGAGGCGGGCCAAGTAACGCCGGAATCTGTTCTCTTGAATCAAGGCCTCTCCCGCCGCGCTGCCTTCCTTCACTTTTCTACCTTTTTGAGCATGTCTTTTTATGGAGAAATTGTTCTCATATTTTTTGGTAAAATAGTCCGCATTTTAACTTAATTTCGGCATCAAGACAAATGGATGTCTTTTCTGTTGACTTGCGGAATTTTTCTTTCCACAATGGAGCCTGTGGTCTGGCGGGGCACTAACAAGAAAAGGAATTAAGAATGAAAAATAAAATCGCCTGGCTCATCATCATTCTGCTCCTCACCGTCGGCCGAGGGACAGCCGAGATAGGGAGCCTCTCTCATATTTTTCTCCTGGAAAAAGGACTCAAGGATCTGGACGGGGATCACCTGGCCGACAAAATCGCTTTTTATGTCATCATCCCCGCTCAGCCCTCAGCAGCGGAAATAGCTGTTGCCGCAGACATTGCCGCCCGGGCTAACCTGGAAAGTCTTTCCCAGGATTTGGCCCTGGTCAAAAAAGAACCAGAGGCAGGGAGCCTCGGAAGTAAAGAAAGCCTTATCCTCGTCGGCTCAAACCTGAAGCGGATTCAGGATTTGGAAAAAACGGCCGGCCTCCCCTTTCCCCAGCCGGGCTCTCGCCAGGGCGCTGTCTATCTTCTCGAGCCGGAGAGCAAAGGAGACGTGGCGATTATCGCCGGATCAGACGAAGCGCTCCTCAAGACTGGCCGCGCTTTCTTCCTTCGCTGGCCGTACTTGTGGGAAATCTGGGGAAGAGAAAACGGAATCACTTATTTCACTCTGGAGAAAGACCTGGCCCGCTTTCTCGACGGGGAAAACATCTCCTCTTTCAAAATCATTATCCGGGCGGCTTTTTATGACTTTCCCTGCCTCTTCTCGGCTCAGGACGCCATCAAAAGGCTGAGATACGACGCCGGAGAAATCAGGGATCTTTGGGTCGAAGTACACTTCTCCGATAGGGTAAATAAAGATAAAACACTGGCTGCCCTCGAATCCCTGAAACTCGCCCACCGCCAGGGGTTGCGAACAGATGTTCTGTCTTACCCCGGCTGCGCTCAGATCACCTTCATTCTCAAGGATGACAAACAGGAGAGACGCCTGGCCCTTCCGCGTCTGGGCTATCCCAAAAGAATGCTGACACCGGGCTATAAAGATGCCCCGAGCCGGAATGTGCCGGAAAAGGACTTTGACCTTCTCAGCCTTTTCTCGGCAAAAGGCTTTTATTCAGACAGCGATAAGGACGGCCTCCTCGACAGCCTGGATTCGGTAGCGGTCTTTCCCGCAAAGTCTGGCCTCGAAGCCCTGGCGCCCTTGGCTTCCCGTTTGGTGCTGGCATCGGCGGGAGCCTCCTTCCCTATTTTGCAGCTCGAGGATGAGGTCGAGGATGTGAAAGCCCTGACTTCTCCGCTTCTTATCGGAGATAACAGGTTCAGCCAGGAGCTCATCAAGACGGGAAAGCTCAAGCTGCCCGAGCTCGAGAACGGTTGGGCCGTGGCCCAGGTCGTCCCCAAGGGTTTCAATAAATCCAACGCCTTGGTTTTCTTCGCCGCCGCTGACCAAGGACTGGACAGGATTCTGGATTATTTCAGCCGGACTTTTCCTTACTTCGCCGAATATAAGGAAGGCAGCCCGCAGCTTGCTGATGTCTCCTCAGACCTGGAAAAATTCCTCAAGGGCGAAAAGGGCAGCGCCGAAGCCTACATCAAGAGGAATATTTTTAAGATCGTCGAAGAAATCAAAGACAAAGAGCTGGCTTCGTTTGAGGCTGAAATCTATCTTCCGCAAGAGAACCCAAAATTTGTAGAGAGCCTTCATGAGGAACTCGAGAAATCTTTCAAAACAGCCGGCCTGGAAATAAAAAATTATGCTCTCAGGCAGAACAAGGTCGTATTCGAAAAAGAAAAAGACTTTCCCTGGGAAGCCGATGAAGCTCTGTCCTTGCTCAAGGAAAAAACGAAAAGGCTCGGCGGCTCTGCGGAACCTTTGAAGATCAGCTTGGGCTTGAGCGAATCGCCGCCGGTCAGACAAAAAATAAAAGCCCAAATCGAAGACTGGCTCGAGCAGAACAACTTCCCCAAGTCCGAAGTGGAAGTCCTGTGCGCCTATAAGCAGGGCTTTTTCTGGCTCACCGAGAAGGTTGCTTCTCTTCTTCAAGGCAAGCCTGTCTCCGACCTGACCATTCGGTTCGCTGAACAGAAGGATGACTTCACTCTTCCCAAGAGGTTTTATGGAGGACCTCTGCGGTGGCTGCAGGAACTCTATCCCGCCGATGAGATCCTGGCCGCCAGGCTCGGTCTTCCTCTGGAGAGAATTCATTTCGAGATGAAAAGCGAGAGACAGCCCGTCTATGAGGTCAGCGCGCTTGATGACGCCAACAATGTCTTGCTCCGAGAGGGCTTTTCTCCTCGGACGAGAGAAATGCCCTATCTCCGTGTTCTTCCGGAATGGGGCAATGTGATCGTGGCGACAGGCTGGCTGGTTATAAAAAGGGGTGATGAGGTTGTCTTTGACTCTCCCCGGCAAACCGACCTCGAAAAATTCTGGGACTATTATCAAGAAGAAATCCTTTCCCCTCTCTACTCCTACATCATGAAAAAAACCGCGAACGAGCCCAGCTCCGCCAAGCAGCCTTATTTCAAAAGACTGCTGGTAGAGATGTGGCTGAGCGAACCTGACTACAAGCTCGGCCTGGATGAAGAAATCGTCAGCAGCCTGGAAGCCATGCACGACGAAATTTATTTCGACACCCTCGATCTTCTGCGGGGCATCACCAAGTTGGAAGTCGAAGACCAAGACCTCCCCGAGGAGACATCGCGGCTGTCCGCGCCGGGCAACATCTTCCCCGTGATTCACCCCTCTTCAGAGGGCGAAAAGGGCAAAGTCAAGGTTGTTTTTGAAGACTGGCAGGCACCCTCTCCACAGGCCGTTCTCAAATGGAAAGAAAAAGGCCGGGAGGAAGAATACACCAAGAAGATAACGTTCCCCTCTCTCAAGGCAAAGTCCACCCGCTTTCCCTCTTTTATCTATAACGGAAAACTGGAAAGAATAGAGAACTTGACGGCCGACCTGGAGTTTGAAAAAGAGGCCGACTATCTGGCCCTCCTGGACATCATCCAAACTTATAGTGAACTCGAAAAAGAGGGCATCCTGGGGCCGTCATTCTCCTATCCGCGGGTTCACTCTCTGACCTTGAAGGTCAAGCACAAAGACCTGGAAAAAGAAGAAGTCATACCCGTCTTCTTTGACGAGAAGGCGGGAAAAAAAGACCTTTGGCAGGAGGGGCCAGCCTCCCCTGTCAGAACCGATGAAATCATCTCCCCGGAGATGTGCCTTGAGATTGTCCGCGGCCTCAGCCGGTATCCGGTTGTGAAAGCCTACATCGGGGGCATTTCCTATGAAAACCGCGATGTCCCGGTCATAGAATTGTTTGCTCCACAAGGAAAATATGTCTCCCTGCCCCGGCTCGTCACTTTCAAGCCAACCCTGTTCATATCAGGCCGTCAGCATGCCAATGAAGTCTCCTCCACGAACTATATTTTGAAATTCGCCGAACTCCTGGCCACAGACGAAAATTACCGGGACTATGTGAAAAAAATGAACTTCGTCCTCGAGCCGATGGAAAACCCTGACGGCGCGGCCCTGGCCTTCGGCCTCCAAAAACTGACCCCCTTCCACAGCCTTCATGCCGGCCGCTACAGCTCCTTGGGCCTCGACATCGGCTATCAGGTCGCCTCTCCCAAACCTTTATTACCCGAGGCAGCGGTGAGAAAGAATCTCAATGACCGGTGGTTTCCCGATATCTATCTCAATCTGCACGGGTATCCTTCCCATGAATGGGTGCAAGCTTTTTCTAACTACTCCCCCTATCTTTTTCGGGAATACTGGATCCCCAAAGGCTGGTTTGCCTTCTACAACGCGCTGCGCCTTCCTATCTACGAGAAATGGAAAGAGGCCGGGGAAGAGTTGAGTAAAGTCATCGTCGAAGAGATGCAGAGTGATGTCAAAATAAGGGAATCCGACAAAAAGTTATATAACCGATTCTGGCGCTGGGCCGCGCGCTGGCAGCCTCATCTGGATTATCTGGAGCTTTATGACGGGCTTGATCTGTACGCCGAACGGCGCGGTTCTCAGGAGAGCAAGCTGACTCCCCGAAGGCAGGTGACGTTTGTCGAGGAAACACCCGAGGTCATGGACGAGACGGCCCGGGGCAGCTGGCTCGAATTTCTCTGCCGGGAAGGGCTCACTTACCTTAGAGCCCAGGCCAAGTATCTAAGCCAAACCTCCTTTGATATCAGCCGCATCGAGGAGGAAATCCAAGACCGCGTCCGCATCCAGTTCAGCCGCAGCCGGCCCGGCAAGCTCAGGCCGGCGAGTTAACCGGACCAAACCTGTCTAATAATCCTCAAGAACTTTCCTGATGTTCTCGAGTCCTTTTTCCAGCAGGGACGTCGGCACACCGAAACCCAGGCGGAAATGCCTCGGTTCCTCAAAAAAATGTCCGGGGACGACAGAGGTTTCATATTTTTCCCGGAGCAGACGGGCCAATTGATTTCCATCCAAGCGGGCTTCTATCCTGGGGAAGCAGACAATCCCGTGGGCCGGCTCAACCCAGCGCAACTTTTTTTCTCCAGCGATGAAATCCCGGACCAGGGCTAAATTCTTCTCTATGGCCGGTCTGTTCTTGGCCCGGTGGGAATCCAACAGGGCAAAAACCTTGGCTGAGATCTGCTCGCCGATGAAGACTCCTTCCACCTGGACATAGTCCGTCAGCCGTTTCATCTTTTCTATCAAAAAAGACGGGGCCAAAACCCAGCCGCAGCGCAGCCCTCCCAGGCCGTAAACCTTGGTCAGACTGGAAGCGACGATGATGTTATCAGCCAGATGAAAACCTGTCGCCTCTTTTTTCGAGGCGAGGAATTCGAGATAGATCTCATCCACTAAGACCATGGCCCCCTCTTCGCCCGCTGCGGAAGCCAGGTTCGTCATGGCCTCCTCCGAAATCAGCGCGCCGGAGGGATTATGGAGGTTGGTCAGGATGACGAGTTTTGTCCGCGGCGAGAGGACGGATTGGAACTGGTCGGGGTCGACGGCATATCCGTCTTCAAACCTGCGCTCGACCCTTTTGATCTCGGCCTTAAAAAAACGGGGGACGGCCAGGAGCGGTTCATAGGCCGGCTTCTCGATAAGGACCTCATCCCCGGGTTCAAGGAGCGCTGCACAGGTGAAGAAGATCGCCTGGGACGCACCGTTTACGGTCACCACGTTTTTTTCGTCAACTCCGTACCTGGAAGCGATGGCCTCGATGAGAGGCGGAAAGCCATAGGAGTTCTCACCGTTGATTTCCAGGTCTTTCCTGTCGAGATCAAGGTCACTCAGGGAGCAATCGGCGAGTCCGCTCCGGCTCAGGTTGATTCTAGCTCTGGACCGAGTTTTGGCCCACTCCATGTAGACAATGGGATCAAGCTGCATGCTTCATCTCCTTTCTTCTGAAAAAAATATAGAGAGGCAGGCCGCCGGATTCTTTCACTGTTTTTCCTTTTTACCTGAACGGGCGCCCAAAATCAACGAAAAGAAAAGGCATTTTTTTTCAATTGTAAAATGAAGGCGATTTCGTTAAAATCCCCTCTTGTTGAGAATCTGACTAAGACAAAGAATCCAGAAAGGAGGATGACATGAAAAAGTTAGTCTCTCTCAGCCTTTGCGCTTTGTTTTTTATCGCTTTCGTCGCTCAACCGGGTTCAACCCAGACAACCAAAGAGACCAAGGAAATATTGGCCAAGTGGATTGAAGCCCAGGGAGGAGCCAAAACTCTGGCGGCCATCAAGGACACCACCATCTCAGGCACCATGGAAATGGTCTCGATGGGGATGAACGGAACTCTGACCATGTACCAGAAAGAGCCCAACCTGATGCGGATTGATATCGAAGTCATGGGCATGGTCATCTCCCAAGGTTATGACGGTGAGGTCGCCTGGATGACCAATCCTCAATCCGGGGCGACTGAAGCCTTGCCTGAGAATTTTACCCAGGAAATGAAACGCCAAGCCCTGGGCAACGATGCCCTTCTCCACCCGGAAAAATACGACATCACCTATGCTTCCAAGGGGAAGGAAAAAATCGAGGATAAAGAATATATCATTTTGGAACAGACTACGTCTGACGGCCATAATACCTCTTTCTATATCGACCCGGCGACCTACCTGACTTATAAGACAAAAGGAACGAGTCTTTCGCAGGCCGGTATAGAAGTTATGGGGGAGAGTATTTTTGGCAATTACCAGAAGGTTGATGAAGTGGTCATAGCTTATTCCATGACGACCTACCAAGACGGCCAGGAATTCATGAAAATGACCATCACCAAGGTCGCGTTCAACACGAACCTGGACGACGCTTTCTTCAAGATGCCTAAATAAAGCACGTTGGTCTGACCCCCTTAAGGCCGGACGGGCCGACGCTCTGCCTGTTCAAGAAAATCAGCTGAGCGCTGCTTCTTTGAGGACGCTGTAGGCCAGCCGGAGCGCCCGCAGGCCTTCCTCTCCGCTGACTTTTGACGTCTTGCCTGCGCGGACGCAGTCGAGGAAATTGATCAGCTCTTTCTTGAGCGGCTCTTCCTTTTGGATTCGCAGTGTTTTGATATCGGTCTGACGGCCGTCGAGAGGAAAGACCTTGACTTCCTGGTCGATATAATCAACCGAATAATAGACCGTCGGCTCGAATATCCGCAGCTTTCTGACTTTCCCTTGATGGACGCGGCTGGCCGTCAACGTTGCCACACAGCCTGCTTTAAACTCCAGGCGTGCGTTGGCGATGTCGATTTTCTCAGAAAGCACATGAATTCCTGAGGCACGAATCACGTTCACTTCATCCTTGATCATGGCCAGGATAATGTCGAGGTCATGGATCATCAAATCAAGGACCACGTCGATGTCCAGGGAGCGGGCAGAAAATGACCCCAGCCTCTGGACTTCGATGAACCTCGGCTCTCGAATCATATTCTCGACGGCCTCCACAGCCGGGTTGAACCTTTCCAAATGGCCGACTTGGAGGATAAGACCCCTTTTTCGCGCCTCCTCAACGAGCTGCTCTCCCTGCTCGATTGTTTCCGTGATCGGTTTCTCGACCAGGACTGACTTTCCGTTGCGGAGAAGGTTTACGGAAACGGAAAAGTGCTCCGAAGTCGGAGTGGCGACGATGGCGGCATCGATGTCATCCAGCATATCCTCGTAATTTTGGCAGTAGCTGACGCCGTGCCTGTTCCCGATCTGCATAGCTTTCGTGAAATCGATATCGGCAACCCCCTTGAGCTCGGCTTCTTCCAAATAGGAGAGGATCCGGGCATGCTGCATGCCTAAATAACCTACCCCGATGATTCCGACTTTGACTTTATCCATCACATCCCTCCGAGAACAGCCCTCACCGGGTTTTGTCTGGACCTCTTCTTTGTCAATTTTCTGGCTACTATGGCAATTCGGTGAGAATTGGCCAGAGCGACGGCCTCCTCCTTTTGGAAGAAAGCGACCTGGGAAGCTTCAAGGCCGAGGGCGGCTCCTCCAGCCCGGATAAGGCTTCTGATGGTGTCAAGGCCAACCGCAGGCACATCCAGCCTCAGATCCTGTGCCGTCCTGGCCGCCTTCACGGCCACAAATCCTTTGCCTGCCAGATTCCCGCCCCTTTGGATGGTCCGGTCCGTCCCTTCCATACCCTCGACCGCCACAACAGCTTTGCTTTTGACAATGAGCGTCTGCCCGATGTCCAGATCGGCGATGCGCCTGGCCATCTTGAGTCCGAACTCGATATCCTCAACAAGTTCGGCTGAAGGCCGGCCCTCTGTCAGAACCCCTTCCTCGCAAAAACAGGACTCCAGAAAGGAAAACGGGCTGACGACCTGGAGACCCGCCGCCTCGAGGAGGTTGATGACCGCCTTTAAAAGCGTGGTCGGAGATTTCTCTTTGAGAGTTTCCAGAAGACGCCAGGAAGAGGCATCAAAATTTTCCTTTCGAAAGAGAGAGCTGCTGCGAACTTTCCCGGCCATCATGACCTCGCGGATACGGTGCTTTTTGAAAAAGGATATGGCGCCGGTCGCCTGACCGGGTTTAAACCAATCGAAGACGTCTGCTTCCCTCTTCAGACGAGGATTAGCTTCTCCCCTGATGCCAGCCACAACGCAGGCAAAACCGCTTCGGCGCATCTCGGAAATAGCCACGGGGACAACTCTCCCCGAACCTGCTATAATTCCGATTCGTCTTCCCATTGCGGCGCCGCCTTCTTGATAATTCCCCGCTTGGAAGTCTGGATGAACTTGATAATCTCCTCCCTGTCTTCATGGGGAGGCATGACCGCCCTGATTTTTTCGACAGCCTGGGTCGTGTTCAAGTCCGAATAGAAAATAATCTTGAAGATCTCTTTGAGAGCGCCGAGGCGCTCCCGGCTAAACCCTCTCCGGCGCAGGCCGATGGCGTTCAGACCATAGAAAAGGACCGGCCTCATGCCCGCGACACGGCAGAACGGCAGGACGTCCTGGGTGACAACGGTAAACCCGCCCAAAAAGGCATACTTGCCGACACGGCAGAACTGGTGGACGGCGCCAAAGGCTCCGACCGTGGCGAAATCATCCACGCTGACATGCCCGCCGAGAGTGGCGGTGTGGAGGAAAACGGTCCAGTTTCCGACGCGGCAATCGTGGGCGACATGGGAATAAGCCATGAAATAGTTATCGTGGCCGATGATGGTCTCCCCTCCGCCTTTGGCCGTACCCCGGTGGACAGTGATGAACTCGCGAAAAATATTCCGGTCGCCGATCTTGACCCAGGTTTCTTCTTGTCCGTAGCCAACGTCCTGCGGTTCTGTCCCGAAGACCGAAAAGGGAGAGAACTGGCAGTCCTCCCCTATCTCAACAAGTCCATCGATATAAATGTTGGCTGAAAGCCTGGTGTTCTTGTGAATTATGACCTTTTCACCAACAAAACAATGAGGTCCGACCATGACCCCCGCCTCAAGCTGAGCCTTGGGGTGGACTGCGGAGGAGGGGTGAATGATGACCTCATTTCTGCTCATTCAGCTCCTCAAGGTCAAGGACAGAGGCAATGATGTCTCCTTCGAGGGCAATCTCCTTGTCGACAAAGGCCTTCCCTCGGACATGACAGAACCGGGTCCGAAACTTGATAATCTCCGCCTCCAGCCTCAACTGGTCCCCGGGAACGACGATTTTTCTGAACTTGGCATTCTGTATTTTGCTCAAGACCACCAGCTTCTTCTCGGGCTCGGGAAGCGAATGGTAGAGAAGTATGCCGCCCGCCTGGGCCACAGCTTCCACAATCAGGACTCCCGGCATGATTTTGACCTGGGGGAAATGCCCCTCAAAAAAGGATTCATTGCAGGTGACGTTCTTTATCGCCACAATAGATTTCCCCGGGTTTATTTCCAGGACCCGGTCGACCAAAAGGAAGGGATAACGATGGGGAAGAAATTTTAAAATATCTTCAACTTTAATCACTTTGTTTGAAGCAGAAGCCGCTTATTTAGCCGGCGGCGTGGCTTTGCTGACATCATACCGCTTGATGACTTCGGCCGTCAGATCGATAGTGGAATTAAAATAGACAGCCCCGCTTTTGACCAAGTCGAAAATAAGGTCGATTCCCTTTTCCTTGCCCAACTGCTCGATGATCGGAATGAGCTCGGCTTGGACCTTATTGAAGAGCTGGACCTGAAGGTCTTGGAAATCGCGGGAAGAATCCTCGGCCAGCCGCTTTCTATCCGTGCGCTTCTTATCCAGGTCAGCATTCATTCTGTAAAGAGATTGCTCGGACAGGGTCAGCCTCTGCGTGCTGATCTTTGTCTCCAGCTGGCGGATTTCGTCATCGAGCTTGGCTAGGGCTCCCTGAATGGTCTTGTCTCTTTCCTGCAGTCTGGCGATGACTCTTTTTCCTTCTGCGGATTGCTCCAAGACTTGCTGGGAATTAATAACGCCCACTTTGGGCGCCTGCTGAGCCAGGCTCAAAGACACCGCGGCGCCGAAAAGCAAGACGAGCAAGAAGACGATCATTCTGCTTTTCTTCATCATCTTTTTTTCCTCCTCAAGGGAATTCAATTTTTTTTCTTCCCTTTAAAAAGTCGTCCCTACGGCGAACCGAAAATTGAAACTGGTGTCACCGGGGTAGATCTTGCGGTTATTATAAGCGAAAATGAGTCTAAAGGGAACACGGAGCGCCGGGACAAAAATCCGGGCTTCCAATCCGGTCGAAGTGTACATGTCGCGGAAATTCAACTTCTGATTTTTGTCGTAGGCGTTGCCCATATCGTAGAAAAGGATAAGATTCAACGGGCCGCCGACCTGGAACTGGTATTCGGCGTTGAAAACAAAGGATTTGAGTCCTCCGATCATGGCTCCAGTAGAGCTTCGAGGACCGATGGAATAAATATCATAGCCCCGAATGTCCCTCTCTCCGCCGAGATAAAACCTTTCCCAGAACGGGACCTCCGAACCTTTCCCCGGCGAGACAAATTCATAGTTTACGTGCAGCCCGAGGACTTGGTGGTGGAGGATCGGATGCCATAAAGTCCACTCAAAACGGGGCTTGACAAAATCCACCTGACCGCCGAGAGGGCCGCCCGCGTACTTGACCGAGACCAAATACATCGTGCCTCGGGTAGGCGTAAGAGGGCTGTCGACCGTGGAGCGGTAAAGAGTGGGGATGATGGCGCTCACATTGTATTTGCCGTAACCGTAGCCGGGATAGACGGAGTAACTCGAATACGGGGAATAACCGGGATAGACATAAGAGCCGTCCGTATAGGAACTGGGCTCGACATCGATGTTTTGATAACTATAAGTGAGGTTCCCTCTCAAATAACCCCTTATTCTCGCGCCGAGGATAAGATCAACTCCTTTGCTTTTTTGATCATAAAGGTAAGGGAGAATTATGTATCGGCTATAAATATTAAAACCCAAGCTGATCGGAAGGTCGAGAAAATACGGTTCGGAAAACCCAAAAACATAATTCTTGACTCTCTTGCCGACCTGGGCGGTCAGCTCCAGGTTTTCGCCCGCTCCCAGGAAATTCACCGTCGAATAGCTCGCGGCCACGAAAAAACCCTCATAACCGCTGTACCCGGCCGTGAACTGGATGTTGTTCCTCTGGAGCTCCTTGAGGTTGACAGTAGCGTCGATTTGAGTGGGGTCCTGGGGATTGGGCGCGACCGCAGGCTCTTTCTCCAGGTCCACCAAGCCCAACTGTTTGATCCTGAGCAAGCTGTCTTTGAACAACGCCAGGCTGAACCGGTCGCCCTCTCGGAGCAGCATCTCTCGGCGGATGACCTTATCTTTGGTGTAAGTATTTCCCCGGAAATCAAGCCGGTGGAGATAGGCGATCTCGTTTTCCGCAATATTATAGGTGACATTGACGCGCTTGTTCTTGGGGTCCAGACTTTCGACGGGCATCACCTGGACATAGAGATAGCCCCAGTTGCGGTAGACTTCAGAAATGGACTCCACACTTTTTTCTCTGACCTTGCTGCTGTAAATATCATCTTTCTCGAATTTGATCAGCTTTCTGAGATTCTGGGCGGAGAAAGCCTTATTCCCTTCTATGGACACATCTCCCACCGTATAGCGATACCCTGCATTGACAGGGATGACGATTTTCATCATCTTTTGCTTCTTAAAGAAAATCGTCCTTTTGATGATCTCCTCGAGCCTGGGTTCACCGACGGTGGCTTCCATGTAACCGTATTGCTGGAATTTTGCCTTGATCAGCCCGATTTCATCCTTGATTTTGTTTTCCTTGAAAACATCCTTGCCGGCGACCCAGGTGAAAAGACCGTGCGGCCTGTTCGTCTTCATCGCTTCCTTCAGGATGCTCGCAGGCAATTTGGAGTCCCCGACAAAATCGACCTCGCCCACGCGGACCTTGGGACCTTCGTCTATCTTGAACAAAACCTCGAGTTCGTTTTTTCCTTTTTTGTTTGCCTCGACATCAACTTTGGCCGCCTGAAGCCCCTTCTCCTGGAGGAGGGCGACGATGGTCTCTTTGACTTTTTGGACTTTAGCTGCACTGTAATAGGAATAAGGAAGGATGTATTCATCCTTCTCCTTCAGCTTGTTGACAATATCGTCCTGCTTCACTTTTTTGCCGGTTTTATAGGTGATAGCCTTGATGACCGGGTTTTCTTCGACAAAGATTTTGACGACTTTCCCGCTCGTCCCGTTTTCGTCTTCTATGCGGATATTGGAAAAGAAACCCGTTGACCAAAGCACCCGGAAATCCCTGCGCAACGTTTCTTCGTTAAAATAATCTCCTTCGCGGGAGGAAAGATAGTACAGAATGGTCTCGCGCGTGACACGCTCATTGCCGATGATTTCGATCTTTTCCACTCTCTCTTGGCCAGCCAAAAAAATGGGCAGAAAGAGGGGAACCAACAGCCAGACAAACTTCTTCATTTCTTTATCCTTATACCATAACGGACGTTTTTTTTCAAAATTCCCGGGCAAAAACAAGGGGAATATGGGGACGCGTCTCAACAAGAACAGTCCCCGTGATAGGAAACTTCAGGAGAAGTGAAAAAGTTTCAATTTCCCTGCGTCCATGATATAAACCTTCTGGCAGAACTGGGCTATTTTCTCGTTGTGAGTCACGATAATCGAGGAAAGGTCCTTTTTTTGATGAATCTCCTGGATGAGCCGCATGATGGCCTGGCCCGACTTCCAATCCAGGTTTCCTGTCGGTTCATCGGCTAAAAGCAGCTTTGGCTCGTTGACCAGGGCGCGGGCTATGGCCACTCTCTGCTGCTCTCCCCCCGAGAGCAGGCTGGGCTTTTGGTCTATTTTGTCCTCCAAGAGGACCTCCTTGAGGACGGCGAAAGCCTTTTTCTTGCCTTCATGTTTGTCCATTCCCCTGATCAAAAGAGGAAGAAGCACATTTTCCAGTGTCGTGAACTCGGGCAGCAGATGGTAAAACTGGAAGACAAACCCGATATTGGTATTCCTGAGGCGGGCTTTTTCCTTCTCCTCTTTGGCATGGATATCCTCGCCATCCAGCAGGATCGTCCCTTCCGTGGGTTTGTCCAAAGCGCCGAGCAAATTCAGGAATGTCGTCTTTCCCACGCCGGAAGCGCCCATGATGGCGACGAGTTCGCCTTTCTGGAGCTCAAAATCCAGTCCTTCAAACACCCGGAGAACTCCCGTGGGCAGAGGGTAGACCTTGCCGACATTCCTAGCGATGACGAGGCTACTCATATTTTAAAGCAATAACGGGGTCGACCCTGGAAGCCCGGTGCGAAGGAAAAAGAGTCGAGAGCAGGCTGATGAACAAGCTGACCCCGATAATCATGGCCAAATCGAATATCCTGATATGAAAAGGGACAAAAGAGATCTGATAGATATCGACCGGCACCTTGATCAGCTCAAACGTGTTGGCCAGCCAACAGCAGAGAAGTCCCAGCAGCACGCCGGCCGTGGTTCCGATAACTCCGATCATCGTCCCCTGGAAAAAGAAAATTTTTTGGATGCTCCGGGAGGGAGCTCCGATGGCCATCAGGATACCGATATCCCTGGTCTTCTCCATGACCATCAGGATGAGGGTGGCGATGATGTTCAGGGCAGCCACAAGAACGATGAGGGAAATTGTCAGAAACATGATGTTCTTTTCCAATTTCAGGGCTGAAAAAAGAGACCGGTTGAGCTCCATCCAGGTCGTCACATAGGCCGAGGGCGGAAGGATTTGTTTGAGTTCTTCGCTCAGTTTCCCGGCCTTAAAAATGTCAGCGATCATGATCTGGACCTGGCTTATCCTGCCTTCCAGGCCGAAGAACTTCTGGGCGGCGGGGAGAGAGCTCAGGGCCGTCGATGAATCAAACTCATACAGGCCCGTGGAAAAAATACCGCTGACCACGAACCTTTTGGTTTTGGGGACAAGTCCCATCGGCGAAAGGCGCGCTGACGACGTTAGGACGGTTACCGTATCGCCTGAGCCCGCCCCGATGGCAAAGGCCAGCTCTTTGCCGAGAAGGATTCCTTCTCTCGGAGTATCGGAGGGAAGTTGTCCCTGCTCAAGTTTCGCCAGCCAGGGCGAATGTCTCTTCTCGAGGTCAAAGTCTATCCCCTTGAGCATGGCTCCCCGGCTTCTGTAAGGGCCGTTAATCAAGGCCATATCATAAACGACGGGATAGACGACCTCGATCCCTGGGACTGTCTTAATTTTATCAATAAGGTTCTGATAATCTCTTATGCCTTCACCGCCGAGGTCTTCGACGATGATGTGCGAAGTCGCCCCCAAGATCTTAGCCTGCACGTCCTCCTGAAACCCGGTAATCAGGGCCAGGGCAATGACGAGGGCCATCACGCCGATGGTGATCCCCAGCATGGAGATAAAGGTGATGACCGAGATGAAAGCCTGCTTCCTTTTGGCCTTGAGATAGCGGGAAGCGATGAACAGTTCGTAATTCATGGACGCGTTTCTATCTTGGCCTCAAGAGCGGGAAAAGGATGACTTCCCTGATCGACTTTTTATTGGCCAAGATCATGGTCAAGCGGTCAATTCCGATGCCTTCTCCCCCCGTGGGAGGAAGGCCGTATTCCAGAGCTTGGACATAATCCAGGTCAATCCAATGGGACTCTTCGTCGCCCTTCTCTTTTTCTTCCGCTTGCTGTTCAAACCGTTTCTTCTGCTCCTGAGGGTCGGAGAGCTCGCTGAAGGCATTGGCCACTTCCATGCCCGCCACGATCAGCTCAAACCGCTCGGCCTCGTCAGGATTCTCGCGCGAAGCTTTGGCCAGGGGAGAGATCTCTTTGGGATGGTCGAGCACGAAGGTCGGCTGGATGATTTTTGGCTTGGCCAATTTATCGAAAATGATCTCCAGCGCTTTTCCGTAGGTATGGATAGCCTGGTCCAAAGCCAGCGTGGAGGCAAAGGAGATGATATCCGCGGCGTTATCAAACCGGCCGGGGGCGAGTCCGCTCAAGGAAATGAGTGCGTCTTTGTATTTCAGACGTCTCCAGGGCCTCCTAAAAGAAAGCGTGTAGTCCCCATAGGTGATTTCGTCTTGGCCCAGGAGAGAAAGGCAGAGCGAGTGAAGGAGCTCTTCGGTCATGTCCATCATATCGTAGTAATCGCTATAAGCCTCATACCACTCTAACATGGTGAACTCGGGGTTATGTTCCGAAGAGATTCCTTCGTTGCGAAAACTCCGGTTTATCTCATAGACCTTTTCAAACCCGCCCACGACCAGGCGCTTCAAATAGAGCTCCGGCGCTATCCGCAGGTAAAGGTCAATCCCCAGGGCGTTATGAAAAGTCTTGAAAGGCCTGGCCAAAGCCCCGCCGGGGATGGGCTGCATCATCGGTGTTTCGACCTCGAGGTAGCCCCTCTCGTCGAAAAACTTCCGGATATGGGTGATGATCCGACTGCGCAGCCTGAAAACTTCGCCCACTTCCGGGTTCATGATCAAATCCAGGTATCTTCGTCTGTAGCGGAGTTCGACATCCTGCAGTCCGTGCCATTTCTCCGGCAGAGGATGAAGGCACTTGGCCAGCAGAGAAAAAGACTGGGCCAACACAGTCAGTTCCCCGGTCCGGGTCTTGAACAGCGTTCCTTTGACAGCGATGATATCGCCGATGTCCATGAGGTCGAAAAGCCCGTAGCCCTTCTTCCCTACCACATTCTCTCTGAGATAGATTTGCAGCCGGGCGCGGCTGTCCGTGATGGTGGAGAAGGTGGCTCGTCCCATCCGGCGAACGGAAAGAATCCGCCCCGGGACGACGACGGCAATTTTTTTCTCAGTCAGCTCTTCCGCAGACAACGAGGCGAAATCCCGGACGATTTCAAACAGGGGATGACTCTTCTCGGCTTTATAAGGAAAAAGGTTGATGCCTTGTTCGAGCAGCTTCTCGATTTTTTCCTGGCGCGAGATTTCCTGGTCAGACTTTTTTTGCTCGTGAGGAGGTTTTTGATTTTTCTTCTGGGCTTTTTGCTCGGACATTTCTCACCTCTAAGGCGGGCCTTTTCTCAGCCTCGATTTTCTTTCTCAGAGCGTCGAGGATCCCATTGACGAAGGTGGCTCCTTCCGGACCGCTGAACCTTTTGGCAATTTCGATGGCTTCATTGATGATAATGGCTGGAGCGATATTCTCGGCATGCAGAAGCTCAAAGGCGGCCAAGCGCAAGATGTTGCGGTCAACCAGGGTCATCCGCGAGATCCGCCAGTGCTCGGAAATCGACTGGATGGCCTCATCCACCGCATTCTGCCGGGAAACAATGCCCTCGACCAGCCAGCGGCTGTACTCTTTAGTCTCCTCCGGGGCTTTCTTTTTTTGCCAAAAGAGGTCGATTGCTTGATCAACCGGGGAAATATCAAATTCCAGCTGGTAAAGAATCTGGAGGGCGCTTTCCCGGGCTTTTCTTCTCTTGCCCATGGAGCGCCGCATCCTCAGCCGAGCTTGGCTGTCTTGATCAGATTCAGGGTCTCAACAACGGAAAAGGCCGCATCCCAGCCCTTGTTCCCGGCCTTTGTTCCGGCGCGCTCAATCCCCTGTTCGATGGTATCGACCGTCAAAATGCCGAAGGAACACGGAATTCCCTCGTCAATGGCGATTTGAGCAATGCCTTTGGTCACCTCGGCGCTCAAGAAGTCAAAATGAGGAGTGTCTCCCCGGATGAGCGCCCCCAAGCAGATGATTCCGTCCACCTTTTTCGCTTGGGCCACCTTCTTCACCAGGATCGGAACTTCAAACGAGCCGGGTACTTTATAAACAGTAATATCCGCCTCTGAAGCTCCCAGCTTAGTCAGAGCATCTATCGCTCCTTCTAAGAGCCTTTCCGAGATGAACTGGTTGAAGCGGCTGACGACGATCCCAATTTTTAACCCCTTAGCTTGAAGTTTTCCTTGATAAGTTTCCATGTTCAACCTCTCTTATCGGCCTTGAAAGTTTGGCTTTCTTTTTTCTAAGAAGGCTTTGGCCCCCTCGAGACTGTCATCGGTCGAGCAGGCCCGGCCGAAGATTTCCGCCTCGAGCTCAAGCCCGGCCTCCAGAGTTTTATCCAGACCTCTGTTGATGGCTTCAATAGCGTATTCGAGGGCGAGCGGCGCATTCTTGATGATCTCCTTGGCCATGGCCTCGGCTTCGGCTAAAAGATCTTTCGCGGGAACGACTTTGTTAACAAGCCCAATCTCGTAAGCTTCCTTGGCATCGATAACCTTTCCCGAAAGGATCAACTCCAACGCTTTTCCTTTGCCGACGAGCCGGGACAGCCGCTGGGTGCCGCCGAAGCCCGGAATAAGCCCCAATTTGACTTCCGGCTGGCCTAATTTGGCGTTATCGGAAGCCAGTCGGATGTGGCAGGCCAGGGCGAATTCGGTCCCGCCGCCGAGGGCATAGCCATTGATGGCAGCGATCACCGGCCTGCGGAAGTTCTCGATGAATTTGGTCAACTCCTGGCCCTGACGGGCATAATGCCTTCCCTTCTCAAAATCAAGATGGATAAATTCGCTGATATCGGCGCCCGCCACAAAAGCCTTCTCTCCGGCTCCTGTGAGAACAACAGCCTTGACCTCGGCATCATTATGAAATTCTTCGAAGGCGGCCTTCAGTTCCTGGACGGTTTCGACATTCAAAGCATTCAGCTTGTCCGGCCGATTGACCGTGATCCAGCCGACTCCATCACTCTTTCGAGTGATCAGATTTTTAAAGTCCATGTTGTTTCCTCCGCCTGGTTTCGTTTCTTCTCACCTTCGCTCTTCTTTTAACTTTAAGCTGTTTTCTTCTCGTAGATGCGATACTTTTTATAAATCCTCGCTCCGAGGGAGAGATTAAACCGATTGACCGGCTCGTTGTCTTCCAGCTGCCAAGACATCTCCCCCCATTCATAGCCCCTCTCTATAGCGCTTCTCTCCAACTCTGAATAGAGGTAATAACTCAGGCCTGACTGGCGGTATTCTCGAAGGATGCCGAAGACAATAGCCCTGATACCTTTGATCTTTCTCCGATAATAGAGGATCTTAAGGAGGTTCGTCGGTGTCAATCGTCCGCTTATTTTTTGGAGCACCTCGTTGTAGTTGGGCAAACCAAGAGCAAACCCGACCGGCCGGCCTTCATCTTCAGCCAGGATGACCAGGCTCGGGTCGGCGATCTTCTTCAATTTCTCGGCCACATGGGCCATCTCTTTTTCGGTCCAGGGCACAAACCCCCAGTTCTTCTCCCAAGCATTGTTATAGATGAACCGGATTTTCTTGATGTCTTCATCCAGTGTCTTCAGAGTAACCTGGCGCAATCTGATCTTAGTTTCCCGGCGCATCCTGTCGGCCATGGCCTGGACTTTCTCGGCGGCTTCGTGGTTTCGGGTCATGAAAAAAGCATACAGGTCTTTGGCTTTGGTCAGGCCGCATTTTTCCATCAGCTCGAGATAATAAGGAGGATTGTAAGGCATCATGAAGACAGGAGGAGAATCGAACCCATCCAGGAGGAAAGCACATTCATCGTTCATCGAAAGACTCATCGGCCCTCTGATGACGTTCATGCCTCTCTTTTCCCCCCAACGGGCCACAGTCTCCAAGAGCTGGCGGGCTGTCTCCACATCATCGAGGCTCTCATAGAAGCCAAAAAAAACGACTTTTTCGTTGTGGAACCGATTGTGGTTTTGATCGAGGATGGCCGCGATTCTTCCCGTGACCTGGCCGTTTTTCAGGGCCAAAAAAAGCTCCATGTCCGCATGCTCAAAAAAAGGGTTCTTGGTTTTGTCCAATTTCTCTTTCAGGTCCATGATCAGAGGCGGAACCCAGTAGGGATTGCCCTGATAAACTTTCCAGGGAAACAAGATGAATTCCTGGAGATCCTTCTTTGTCTCGACTTTTTTGATCTGGACGGCACTCACCAAACAATCTCGCTCGAAATTTTCCCTATTGTAACAGATAACTGCCTTTTTTTCATTAACTTTTTCAGCCTCATCATCGCTACTGAAAACAGGAAATTGAGGATGCTGGATCTTCTCTTTCAAAGCTTGTCTCGGCAGGGATTTTATGTTAATAAAACGGAGAGGAATGTTTTTATCTTTACCCAAGGAGTTTTCCGATGAGGATTAAGACACGTTTTGAAGAATTGTCTCCGGATAAACTGCGCTGGAAATTGGATCCTGAAACAATTCCTTTTTCGACGACTGAGGACTGCGAGCCCTGCGAAGAAATCATCGGCCAGGAAAGAGCTATCAAGGCCATAAAAACAGGCCTTGATATTAGAGGCCATGGTTACAACATCTTTATCACCGGCATGGTCGGAACCGGCCGAACCACGACCATCAAACAGCTCTTGGAGAAACTGGAAAAAGGAGAGAAGACGCCCGACGATATCCTTTATGTGAATAATTTCAAGAACCCTGATGAGCCCATGCTGATCATGTTCCCGGGAGGCCAGGGCAGACTCTTCAAAGAGGCCATGGAAAATCTCATCGAGATGCTCAAAAGGAATATCCCCGAGCTGCTCAAAAGCAAATACTACAGCGAAAAGAGAGAGAGCCTTATCGAAAGCCAGCAGAAAAAGCAGAAGGAAATCCTGCAGAAATTCGAAGAGGAAGTGGCCCAGGAGGGATTCTCCGTTATTCAGGTCCAGATGGGTCTCTTTGTCAAGCCGGACCTCGTTCCGATGATCGAGGACACCGCCACGCCTTTCAACAAGCTCGAAGCCATGGTTAAGGAGAAGAAATTCCCGCAGAAAAAGCTGGATGAGCTGAAGAAAAAGTACGAAGAGCTGACCACCAAACTCGAGGGAGTCTTCGAGCGGCTGAGAGATATCGACGAGGGGACCCGAAGCTTGCTCAAGAATTGGGATGCCGAAGCCATCACGCCCATTATCAGAGGAGGAATCTCCGGAATAAGGGAGAAATTCTTCCAGGATTCCATCTCCGACTACCTCAACAATGTCGAAGAAAATCTGATCAATAATATCGAGCTCTTCAAAAACCAGAAAAAGGATGAAAAGGAAGACAAAACGAGAGAGCTCATCGACACCTTCCTGGAATACCGGGTCAACCTCCTGGTCGATAACTCCGATGTCAAGGGAGAGCCTGTCGTGATGGAGACGAACCCTAACTTTATGAACCTCTTCGGCGCGATTGATTCCAGCCTCACCCGCTGGGGTATGTGGCAGACCGATTTTACCAAAATCAAGGCCGGTTCCTTTCTCAAGGCTAACGGCGGCTATTTGGTGATCAATGCTCTGGATGCCCTGATCGAGCCGGGCGTCTGGGTCACGCTGAAAAGAACCCTGAGGAATCAGATCTTTGAAATACAAAACTACGCCTCTCTGTATTTTATTTCGACATCCCGCCTGAAGCCGCAACCAATCAAGTGTAACGTCAAGGTGGTTATGATCGGTGACGCCTATATCTATGACCTTCTTTATTTTCAAGACGACGGTTTCAAAAAAATATTCAAGATCAAGGCCGAGTTTGACTCGGAAATAACCAAGGACGAAAAAACCGTCGGAGACTACGCCTGTTTCATCAAAAAAATCTGTGATGACGACAATCTTTCTCCCGTGGATAAGGGAGGGATTGGCACTATCATTGAATACGCGACGCGGATCGCCGGGAGGCAGAAGAAAGTGACGACCCGATTCCATATTTTGGCGGATGTGACGCGAGAAGCTGACTACTGGGCCAGATTGGATAACAAAAAGATGATCAGCCGGGAGCATGTGGAAAAAGCCATCGAAGAGCGGTTTGAGCGCGTCAGCCTGATCGATGATAAGATTCAAGAGCTTATAGAAGAAGGCACCATCTTGATCGACACCGAGGGCAAGGTCGTCGGCCAGGTCAACGGCCTGTCTGTTTATGATATGGGTCAATTCTCTTTCGGCAAGCCGACCCGGATCACAGCCAAAACTGCGGTGGGCCGGGTTGGTGTCATCAATATCGAACGTGAAGCAAACTTGAGCGGCCCGACCCACAACAAAGGAGTCCTTATCCTCGGAGGTTACATGAGAGGCAAATATGCTCAGAGCATTCCCTTCTCCCTCTCTGCCAGCCTGGCCTTCGAACAGTCTTATTCAGGAGTCGATGGCGACAGTGCGTCTTCCACAGAAGTCTATGCCATCCTTTCCAGCCTCTCGAAGCTGCCGCTCAGGCAGGACATCGCCGTAACCGGTTCCGTCAACCAAAAGGGCGAAATCCAGCCCATTGGCGGAGTGAACGAGAAAATCGAGGGATTTTTCGACGTCTGCCGCGCCAAAGGATTAACGGGGTTGCAGGGGGTGATCATTCCCCATCAGAATATCCAGAACCTGATGCTGCGCCGGGATGTGGTCGAAGCCGTGGCCCAAGGAAAATTTCATATTTATCCGATCAAGAGCGTCGATGAAGGGATTGAAATCCTGACCGGCGTCGAGGCCGGGAAGGCGCGGGAAGACGGGACTTTCGAAGAAGGCACCGTGAATGCTCTTGTGGACCAGGAAATGCACAGGCTGGCGGCGAGCTGGAAAAGCTTTGCTTCAACCACTGAGAAAGAATCCTGATTCAGGATCAGGAAGGCGCTTCAGCTCAACTTCACGAGTTCTCTGAGCTTGCGGAGTTCCCTCGGCTCAACGGGACGCCATGCGCCCGGCTTCAATTTCCCGAGCTCGAGCCCGGCAAACCCAATCCTCTTGAGGTCCAGGACGTTGTGGCCCACGGCCTGGCACATCTTCCGCACTTCCCTTTTCCTGCCTTCGTAGATTTCGAGGCGCAGGATGCTCGATTTGGGGTTATGGGCTAAAAGGCTCACTTTGGCCGGGGCCGTTCTCTTTCCTTCCAGATAAACGCCCCGCTCAAGCCCGGAAAGCGCCTCTTCAGTCGGTTCGCCATGGACCTTGGCAACATAGACCTTTTTGACCTTGAACCGAGGATGGGAGAGGCGGTAAGCCAGTTCGCCGTCGTTGGTCAGGAGCAAAAGACCCTGGCTGTCCAGGTCCAGCCTTCCGACCGGGAAAACCCTTCCCATCGAGGCGGGCAGCAAATCTCGAATGGTCCGCCGCTTGAACGGGTCTTTGAGGGTCACCAGATATCCTGCCGGCTTGTTCAAGAGCAAATAAAGAGGCTTTTCCTCATGGCGGACTTTTTTTCCGTCTACGTAGACGACATCGCGTTCATCATCAATTTTATGCCCCAGCTCATCGACAATCTGCGTGTTGACCCGGACGCGGCCGGCGGCGATCAATCGGTCGGCCTCGCGGCGCGAAGCCACTCCCGTCAGGGAAAGGAATTTGTTCAGCCTGATTTTCAAGGCGAAAGGCCGCCTTCCAGCCGCGGTTTGGCCAGGACCTCGATGATTCTCAGGTCAAAAAAAGTCTGAGCATTGGCCGGACGGAGGAGGATCGCCGTATCCGCCCCGCCGTTTGTCCCGCCGATGGCGATACAAAGCTCTCCGGTAGGGATGAGGCCGGCATCTGCCGCCATGAGGCTTATCTCGATGGCCACTTTCGTCCCTTGGCCGAAAGTCCGCAAGGTGAAAGCGATAATCTCATCCAGTTCATAAGTCGCCAACTTCTTACGCACAGCCCGGCCCACGCCGCCGAAGGCATGTTGACAGGTCAGGACCTTTGCTCCCGTAGCTTCCATTTTCCGGCGCACCGCGGGATTGAGCTCTTGGACATCGGGCGCCGAGAAGCCTGTCGAGTGGGTCACGATGACCAGGTTCTTCCCCTTGAAAACCGGAGCGGCCAGCAGTCCCGTTTTCCCGGAGGTCGTAGCTACAACGATATGCCGGATGCCCAGTTCGTCCGCTCTCTTGGCGGCAATTTCCAGAGTCCGCCCCGTGTTTTGGGGACCCGGCTTTTCGAAGGTGACACAAAGCCAAGAACGTTCGGAGGCCGCTGAATTTTTTTCCGCCATGCGTCCGTTCCAACCCGAGAGACTTTAACTTCATTTTCTTCTGGCCGCGGGGAATTGTCAAGCCTGCCCCCACGTGGGGAAGCACGTCTGGCTTAAACCTCTTCTTCTCATGCACGTATAAATTAATGTACAATAGAGACTGTAAAAATGGCCCGTGTCGATATCGGTGAATCCTTCGCTATGTCTATGGGTTCGCTCTGGGCCAATAAACTGCGGACATTCCTGACTCTGCTCGGCATCATTATCGGCGTCCTGACGATCATCGCTGTCGTCTCCATCATCCAGGGTCTCAACAACTACGTCTATACCAAGATGTCTTTTTTTGGCGCCAACGATTTTTCCGTCTCCAAGTTTTCGCTGATGGGGACATCGCTCAAAGAGTTCAAGGAACAGATGAAACGAAAAGACCTGACTCTCGAGGAAATGGAGCTCCTGCGCCGCGATTGCCAGAGCTGCGAGCTAGTCGGGGCCAGCGTCAGCACCAGCCAGACGGTCAAGTACGGGAGCCAATCTTTAAAAGATGTTGGAATCCGGGGTGTGACCTACCTTGACCACATGATCGGCTCGGTTCTCGAGCTCGAGAGCGGCCGGCATTTTCAGAAAGAGGACGAGAGCCACTCCCGTCTGGTCTGTGTCATCGGCTGGGATGTCAGAGACAAGCTCTTTCCCTATGTCGACCCTTTGGGCAGATGGATCAAGATCGGGGCCGACAACTTGCTCGTCATCGGATTGGGCAAGAAAAAGGGGAAATTATTAGGTATGAGTCAGGATAATTATGTCCGCATCCCGATCACAAGTTTTATGAAACTGTACGGCTCGCGGAGAAGCATAAGTATCAATATCCACACCTCTTCCCAGGAGCAGATGGACCGGGCCGAAGATGAAGTCCGCACGATTCTTCGCTCGGCCCGCCACCGGGGTTTCAAAGACCCGGACGATTTTTCGTTTCAAACCTCGGAGACGTTTATCCAATTCTACAAGTCAGCCACGTCAAGCATCTATATAGCCATGATCGCTATCTCCTCCATCGCCCTGCTGGTCGGAGGAATCGTCGTCATGAATATTATGCTCGTCTCGGTCACAGAGCGGACCAGTGAGATCGGGATCCGCATGGCCGTGGGAGCAAGGCGCCAGGACATCCTTTTCCAATTTTTATTCGAATCTTCCGCTATCTCGGCCACAGGGGGAATAATCGGCATCGTCCTCGGTTTTATCCTGGCCAAGATCGTCTCAGCGGCAACATCCATGCCCTCAAAATTGGAGCCTGTTTCCATCATCATAGCCGTGGTGATGTCCACCTCCATCGGCCTCTTTTTCGGCATTTACCCGGCCAACAAAGCCGCCAAGCTCAACCCCACAGAAGCCTTGAGGTCAGAACAATGAGAACCGGCATCCTGGGAGAAATCCTCCACATGGCCCTCGATTCGCTGAAGAGTCATAAATTGCGGTCTTTCCTGACCATCTTGGGAATCGTCATCGGCGTCATGACCGTGATCGGGATGGTTTCCATCGTCCAGGGCCTCAACCGTTCCTTTATGAGGGAACTCGAATCCGTCGGGTCGGATATCATAATCGTAACCAAGCGTGAGCCGGGCATTCAAATAGGCCGCGAATCGGAAGAAATGAGGATGAGAAAAGACCTCACCTTTGATGACGCCATGGCCATACAGCAAGAAAGCTCTCTGGTCAAGGCCGTTGCCGTCGACCTCGTCGTCAATTTCTTTGCCTATATTCCGATCAAGTACGAAAACATCAAGAGCGAAGAATCCATGATCCTGGGGATGAACGAGAATTTCCCCCAAGTCCTTTCGGTCTACCTGCCGCAAAAAGGGAGATTCCTCAGTGCCTCGGATGTCCTCCACAGCGCCAAGGTCTGCGTCCTCGGGTCCGAGCTGGCTGACATTCTTTTTCCCCACACCAATCCGCTGGGAAAAGAAATCAGGATAGGCCCGGAAAAGTTCCAGGTCGTCGGAGTCCTCCAGAAAAGAGGGAGCATGTTCGGCCAGAGCCGGGATAATTTTGCGGGCATGCCGATCACGACTTTGATGAAGTATTTTCCTTATGACCTGGAAAACCTCGAGATCATCGTTACTCCCAAAAAGCATGGCTATATCCAAGAGACCATCGAGGACATAACGAATATCCTGCGGAAAAGGAGAAAGGTCGGGTTCGGCAAGCCCAATGACTTCGCTGTCTTCACCCAGGACACGATGGTTGGACTCTATAACCAGATCACCGGCGCCGCCTATTTGGTGATGATTGTTATTTCTTCGATCGGCCTTGTTGTCGGAGGAATCGGCGTGATGAACATCATGCTCGTTTCGGTCAAGGAAAGGACTCGGGAAATCGGCATCCGCAAGGCCATCGGCGCCCGTTCGGCCGACATCCTCAAGCAGTTCCTGATCGAAGCGGTCTTTCTGACAGGCGCAGGCGGCATCCTGGGGATCATCATCGGTTTCTGCATTGCCTTTTTAGTGAAAGCCGCCACCTCCCTGCCGGCCGCGGTAACGCCTTGGTCGGTGATTCTGGGCTTTGTTGTTTCTGTTTCGGTGGGACTTTTCTTTGGAATTTTCCCGGCTCGAAAAGCGGCCCGGGTCGATCCTATCGTCTCACTGCGCTACGAGTAGTATTAGCCTTTGAGGTTCTCTTCCATTTTCCAGGGGTTGATTTTAATTAAAAAACACAGGGAAATGAATGAAGCGACCTTGAAGATTTAGCCTTCCCGAAACATCATTCGAGGGGACCCGACGAAATCGGGCGCCGAGTATGTCTGAGCACGAGACGTCTCAGCGGAAATGGTACGATAGGATCATAAAATCGCTTTTAATGTTAAAGAATACTGATGCGGAGTTACGCAGGCGCTGAGAAGGATGTTGAGGGAATGGCGTGAAAAATCTGAAGGGAGCGCGCTCATTTCCCTGTGTTTTCTCCACATCATCAGGAGGAGACCCAAAACTAATGCAAACGTAATATGTTATGTGTCATTGCGAGGCGGCCTTGCGCCGTGGCAATCTCTAAAACGTTTAGAATCTTATGGTTGGGGAGATCGCCACGCTTCGCTCGCGATGACAAAGTAACAA
>Ga0315280_10002100_pt1 | contig 32787 bp, 24 predicted proteins | sample YL17G06_40_MG_FD_203697 | JGI IMG/M metagenome (GOLD analysis project Ga0315280, IMG submission 203697) | Sediment microbial communities from Yellowstone Lake, YNP, Wyoming, USA - YL17G06_40 | ecosystem: Environmental > Aquatic > Freshwater > Lake > Sediment | place: USA: Wyoming | collected...
GTCAGAAGTCGCCATCATGGCCTGCACAGGGGCCGAATAGATGTGTGGTGGAACCTGGCCACCGGCACTTAACCTGCCAGGCACAGAAGCTTTCTACCTTGACAACGCCGATGACCTTATAGATGTGGCACCCATGTACCATCATTTCTTTGGAGACAACGCATGGCCATCGTAATGCGATTCGTTCAACGTTTTCAGGCGTCGAAGAAGCAGGAATTCATGGATCTCGAAAAACAGTTCGCGCAACTGGAGCATCGGGGAATCCTGCCCAAAGGCGAGCGGATGACTCCGATCGCTGGCCGGGAGCCGGGGAACACCCTGATCTGGGAAGGCCGCTTTGAGAGCTTGCGCGCCGCTGAAGAGGCGCTCAAGACGCTGGAAACGAGCGCCCAGCACACCGATCTCTTCCAGAAGCAGGTTCCTTTCTTCCAGGATGCCTGGGTCGAGTTCTACGAAGTACTGGACTTCTAGCCTGTAGCGCAACGCCGGCCCTTTGACGTTGCGGTCCCTCAAGTTATTTGCCCGCGTGGAGTCCCGCGGTGAGGAAGCGCGCCTGCGACGCCGCGGATCTTCCATGCGAAGCTTGCCGCCTATAACTTCACCTGCGACCCAGACCGCGCACCGCTGCGGTAAAACCTCCTTGCCTCGATACAGAGCTTGGCAGAATAATGTCACAATGGGGTCGATGCTCAAGCTCAATCCCGAACAACAAAGAGCGGTGGAACACGGCGAAGGGCCGCTGCTGATCATTGCCGGGCCGGGCAGCGGCAAGACTCGCGTCATGACCCAGCGCATCATGCACCTGCTGGAGAACGTTTCGGGACTTCAACCTAAGAATGTGCTCGCGCTGACGTTTACAGACAAGGCGGCGGAGGAGATGAAGCACCGCGTGCGCGAGGCTTTGCCGGGCCTTGAGACGCTTCCCCACATTTCTACCTTCCACTCTTTCTGCTACGAGGTCTTGCGCAAGCGCCATTTCGAGCGGGTCCTGCTCGATAAGGTTGATGTGTGGATCTTCCTGCGGCGGCGCATGGAAAAGCTCGAACTCGACTTCTACCAGAAGCTCGCGGAACCCGGGGCGTTCCTCCACGCCCTGAACGAATTCTTCTCGCGCTGCCAGGATGAGTTGATCGAGCCTATGAATTTTGAAAAGTATGTACAGGAAGTCGAGAAGAACTTTGTCGCCCGGGCCGCCGGCCTCGACCCCGACGAGCGAAAGCTCCAACAAAAGGAAGTCCAAAAGAAGAAAGAGCTGGCGCGCGTTTTCCGCAACAGCCGAAAGTTAATTGAGGAAGCTGGCTGTTCAAGCCTGGGCAGCTTGATCCCGGAAACCGTTCACCTCTTTGACCGCGAACCGGATGTGCTGGAACACTATCGCCACCGCTTCCGCTACGTCTTGGTCGATGAGTTCCAGGACACGAACTACGGGCAGGTAGAGCTGCTGAAGCGGCTGGTGAAGCCGCCCTACAACATCACGGCGGTCGGTGACGACGACCAAGCCATCTATCGCTTTCGCGGCGCTTCCTACGGCGCCTTCCAGATGTTCGATGACGCCTTCCCCGGCCACGAGACTGTCTACCTCGACCGCAACTACCGCTCGACGAAGCGCATCCTGCGCGCGGCGGATGTGGTCATCGCGAAGAACGACCGGTACGAGAAGAAACCGAAACTCAGGACCGAGAAAGACGAGGGCTCAACTGTTCTTCTGCTGCAATCCCCAGAATACGCTGGCGAAGCCGCTTGGATTGCCGAGGAGGTCGAACGCCTTGCCCAACGCGGAACGCCTCTCGGCGGCATCGCCGTCCTCTACCGCGCGCACAACTATCGCGACCCGCTGGTCGATGAGCTCCGCCGCAGGAAGATTCCGTTTGCGATACGCGGGCTCTCGATTCTTTCCACGATCATTCTCCGCGACTTGCTCGCCTACCTGAACGTGGTCTATTCACCTCACGACAGCATCAGCCTGACGCGCGTCCTCCTGATGCCCCGATGGAATTTCCCGGAGCAACTGGCCCTGGAAGTCCGTAAGCAGGCGTCCAGGAACCGCTGCTCGCTCTACGACGTTCTGGAGTCGTGGGAGAAGGATTTAACGGAGAACAGGCTTGTCGGGACGGGCTGGCGGGAGTTAAGGAAGCTGCTCACCGAACTCCGGAAATTCGCGGAGCATGCGGCGATGACGGCTCTCCTCGACAGGCTGATCGGCCGGTTGGAGTTAGCCTTCCTTCCCCACGACCCTGACCAGAACTACGTGAACGCCTTTCGCAAGTTCCTCGAACAATGGGAAGGGAAAAGTGAGACGCGGAAGCTTTTCGAATTCATGGAATACTTCCACTACTTTCTCGAGGCGGGAGGATCGATCGATGCTCCGGAGCCGGAAGATGCATCCAACGCGGTCCAAATGATGACCGTGCACGCCGCCAAGGGCCTGGAATTTCCTGTGGTCTTCATCCTGAGCGTCGCGCCGCGCCGTTTTCCCCACAGCGAGCAGAAGCCCGTGATTCAATTCCCCGAGGAACTCCGCAAGGGACCTCGCGCGCCCGCAGACATTCACGAGCAGGAAGAACGGCGCCTTTTCTATGTGGCCATGACGCGCGCAATGGAGCGTCTTTACGTCTCAAGTGTGGCGAAGCCGGGCAAGAGGGTTTCAAGTTTCGTGGACGATTTACTTTCGAATCCGGTGGTGACTGCCCGAGACATCGAGCACATTCAGGTTCCAGAAATTCCTGGGGACCGGGCTTCCGCCGCGCCGGCCGCAAAGCCCGCACACGCCACGCCGAAAGAGCCCCAGCAGAACCTGTTCGGCGACGCACCGAATCCCAGCAGCGTGCACCCCGACATCTTCACCTGGGCAGGCACGCCGCCCTCCATCGCGCCCGGTGAGAAACTCCAGCTCAGCGCCTCAGCGATCGAGGCATACCAGGATTGCCCGCAGAAATTCAAGTTCAGCCATTATCTAAAGATTCCCACCGGACCGCAGCCGGCGCTGACGTTCGGCAACATCATGCACCAGTGCGTACACCACTACTTCGAGCTGCGCAAGAGGGGCAGGCTCCAGTTCGACGACATGGAGCAATTCTACCTGCGCTCTTGGAAGGACGCGGGCTTCGAGGATGAATACCAGGAGCAAACATACAAGAAGGCGGGGCTCGACCAACTGCGCGCGTTCGTGAAGAAGCATGAAACGATTGCTACCCTGCCCCTGGGCATGGAGACGCACTTCGCGCTCGATGTCGGCGACGTGGTTCTGGAGGGGCGGATCGACCAGATCAACCCGCTCAAGGACCACGCGGTGGAGTTGGTGGACTACAAGACCGGACGGCCCCCGTCGCAAAAGGATGCGGACAAGAGCTTGCAGCTTTCCGTTTACGCGCTGGCGGCACGCGACCAGATGAAACTGAATCCCACACGTCTAACCTTCTACAGCCTGACCAACAACGAACCTGTCTGCACAGTGCGGACGCCCAAAGACCTGGACGAAGTCCTGGCGGAGGTCCGCGAAGTCGCCGAGCAAATCCGTGAACAATTGTTTCCTCCTAAGCCCGGCTTTGTATGCAAATATTGTGACTACGTGATGATCTGCCCGGCGCACGAAGAAGAGTTTTGAGCCCGAGGTGAAGCGATGACCGCAGTCCTGATCCTGGTGGGCGTGCTGGTGGTAATGATGGCGTTCGTGATGTACTTTCTGTGGCAGCAGTCAGTCGAGCTGAGGGCGCCTCGCCCGCCCGATCCTTCTCTCCAACTCCTCCAACAACAAGTCGATACGCTTCGAGGTCAGGTCCAGGAATCACTCGCTCGCCTCACTACGGACATAAACCAGCAGGTCACCAACCTAAAGGAGAGTGTGGCACAGCGCCTGGCGGAGAACGTCCAGACGATTCAAGCCAGCGGTCAACAGGTAGGTAACAGTCTGGGCCAGGCGGTGAGCGCGGTGAGCGAAGTGCGACAGCAACTTGGCCAGCTTCGGGAGGCCAGCGAACGCATTCGCGAAGTGGGTCAGGATGTAACCAGCCTGAAGCAGATTCTCCAGGCGCCGCAATTCCGCGGCGGCCTAGGAGAATTTCTGCTCGAAGAAGTGCTGGCGCAGCTTTTCCCCAAGGAGTTTTATTCCACGCAATACACCTTCGAGAGCGGCGAGCGCGTGGATGCCGTCCTGCGCGTGGGGAAGGGGCTTATCCCCATCGACTCCAAGTTTCCGCTCGACAGTCTCCGTCGCTTCACTGATGCGGTCAGCCGTGGCGCCGAAAGCGAGATTCGCCACGGACGCCGACAGTTCCGCGCCGACGTGCGAAAACACATCGACGACATCGCGAGAAGATACATCCGGCCCAAGGAGAACGTGTACGACTTCGCGCTGATGTACATCCCGGCGGAAAACGTCTACTACGAGGCCATCATTCGCGAAGACCACGGTTCGGACGAGACCGGCCTGTTCGAATACGCGCTGGCGCGGAGAGTGATTCCTGTTTCGCCCAACACGCTCTTCGCCTATCTCCAGGTAATCGCCCTGGGACTCAAAGGCCTGAAGGTGGACGAGCGCGCGCAGATGATCCTGGCGGGACTCGGCCAGTTGGAAGTAGATTTGGGGAAACTACAGGCCAGCTTTGACAAGGTGGGGACTCAAATGCAGTACGCGCAGTCAAACTTCGCGGAGGCCCAGAAGCGTTTGGGGGAGTTCACTCAGCACCTGGCATTGCTGAGCGCGCTGCCCGGCGAGGCTTCCGCTATTCCCGCACTGCCTGCCTCCGGCAGAGCACCTCAATGACACGCCATTCAGGAAGCCCAAAAAACTTCGGGGATGCATCGCTGCATCCCCGAGGGTTCCTAACTGATTCTCGAAGAAGCTTACCTCTTCTTCTTCTTAGCTTTCTTCTTCGCTGCCATTCTATTCTCCTCCAAACTTCTTGAAGTTTCGCGCCAGCGTTGCTGGCGGAGCGCGTATTCAATCATCATGTATAGTGACAGCGCTTTGTCTTGTCAAGAGGAAAGTGAGTGGTCGATAGCAAAAAATGGAGATGGAAAACCTGAGACGAGAATGGCGGAATGAAGTTGCTCGCAGCGCCGCGTGAGAAATCCGGTCCTGCCACAAGGCGTCCACGGGCGCCGCAGGTGACGGAGCGCGCACGTTGGCAAGTCTCGGGCACACCGGCACGAGTACACAACGGACGCCCACTCCGCCACCTCAAGCGGCGAGGCGAGGAGTAACAAGCCCCGAACGCGGAGCTTCTCGGTTGCATCTAACGAGAGGCGGGATTAGAAAGACCTAAATCATGAGGCTGTCTCCTCCATTTCGGTCCGCAAAGACACCGGGCAAGATTCTCCCCTGTCTTGCACTATGGATGTGTCTTCTGCTGCTAGGGGGGCCTGGGGGAGGAGCCCAACAAAAGGAGCAATTACCCACCGGGCCGACACTCAAAGCGTCCACGGAGGTCATCAACGTCTACGCCGTGGTAAAGGACAAGAAGGGGCGCATGATCCCGACCCTTGACAAGGAGGATTTTGAGCTCGAGGAGGATAAGTCTCCGCAGGAGATTCGCTACTTCTCGCGCGAGACGGACACGCCGCTGACTCTAGGCATCATGGTGGATACCAGCCCGAGCCAGGGGCGAGTGTTGGCCGTCGAGCAGCAGGAAGCTAAGGAATTCCTCCGTCAGGTGTTACGCCCCAAGGATCTGGCGTTTGTTCTTCACTTCGACCTTGAAGTTGAACTGCTTCAGGATTTCACTGCGGACCATCGCCTTCTGGCGCACGCGATCGATGAAACGGTGATCAATGCCGGCGGGCGTGGGCCATTGCCCACCCCGCTGCCCACCGCGGGTGTGGGCGGCACACATCTCTATGACGCGGTCTATCTGGCTGCGAACGAATTGATGAAAAACGAGGTGGGCCGCAAAGTGCTCATCATGCTGACCGACGGCGAGGACCAGGGCAGCCGGATCAAACTGCACGAAGCGCTCGAAGCCGCGCAGAAATCCGACCTCATCATCTATTCCATCGCGATCATCGACCGCGCTTTTTACTGGGGTCACATGACGGGCTTCAGCGGTGATTCCGTCCTGAAGAAGCTTGCTGAGGAGACCGGCGGCCGCGTCATCCAAGTGGACCGCGTGCGCGACACTGCCGCGGCCTTCCAGCAGATCGCCGATGAGCTGCGCACGCAATACCTGCTCGGCTACACGTCCTCGAACACCAAACGTGATGGATCGTTCCGCAAGATTCGCGTCGAGACCCGCAACCGAGACTTCAAGATCCAAGCCCGCCGGGGATACTACGCGCCCACTGAATAGGTGTCAGGGGCCAAGTGTCATAGGCCGGGGATGAGGCGTAGTTCTGCCTCTTCCTGGCACCTAACACCTGAAACCTGCTATTGCGAGGGTGCAAAGTATCCGGACTTGGCGCGCACACGCAGACCTTTATCGCGGGGCTCGATGGTAATGTTGCGGAAGGTGCCGTCCCGAGCTGTGTTGGCGGAGACATAGGCCAAGCTGTACTGGCTGCGGAGCTCGCGTGAGATCTCCTGGAAATTCGCGGCCAGCTCGCTCGCCTCAAAGGGAAAGAAGGCCCGGCCCCCGGTCTCTTCCGCCAGACGCCGCAAGACCTTGTCCCCGCGCCCCTGCAAGCCGGAGCGGTTGGTGCTGATCGTATAGATGGTCACCTCGGCGCGCTGCGCCATGGCAAGCGATTCCTCGCGGGTGTGCTCGCTCTGGTTATCCTGTCCGTCGCTGATGATGATCATCACCCGCCGGAGATAGGGTTCGGGAGGCGGAAAGAAGAGCATCTTCTCCTTGCAGGAGAAATAAATGGCATCGTAGAGGCTGGTGACGCCGCCAGCCTGGAGCTCCCGGATGGCGGTGGAGAGCTTTTCCATGTTGTCCGTGTAGTCCTGCACGAGCTGGGGCTGCACGTCAAACGCCAACACAAAGGCCAGATCTTTGCCGGGGCGGAGGGTGGTGTTCAGGAAATCGATTGCCGCCTCTTGCTCAAAGCGCAGCCGGTCGCGGATGCTGTTGCTGGTGTCGATCAGGATTGCGATGCGCAGGGGGAGATTGGTCTCACGGCTGAAATAGCGAATCGCTTGCGGCTTGCTGTCTTCGAGAACGCGAAAGTCCTCTTTGGTTAGGTCGAGCACCAGACGGCTCTTCTTGTCGGTCACCGTCATGAGGATGTTGACCAGATCGACGCGAACCGTGATGGGTTTGGAGGCCGCCGGCGTCTGAGACGTGGCACGGCGGGGGCTGGCCCCCGTCTCTTGCGCCACAAGCCATCCGGCCAGGGCCCAAAGCAAGAACGCGAGCGTACATATCTTCTTCATGGCCCGGCTCCCTGACTACCTGCCAGGAATTATAGGCACCATTCCTTGCGACGTCAATGGACACAGCGCGTGACTGAAGCGCTCGAGCCGCCGTGCGGCGGTACTTCCGGTGAGTTTGGCCCTTAGGAGCCGGAAGAACCAGCCTCCTGAGTTGCCGCCTGACCCTGAATGCCCTTCCAGGAGGCGATTAGCTTTCCAAGCCGGCGTGGCAGGCCCTCGCGCACAGTAATCGTGCCGCGCTCGAACTTGAAATCCTTGGCGGCCGCCACCTCCAGCCCCATGCGGGTCAAAGCTTCAATGTCGAGCCCGGCTTCGGCCCGGTCGAGTTCCTGGGGGCGTGCGAAGATGGCAGGAGAGCGCGGCATGAAGCGCGGACAGCAATCCTCAAAAGGCTCACAGGAAATCTTATAGGTTCCGATCTGCCGTGCCAGTCGCAGGATTTCCGCTTTGTCGTCACCCGCCAGGGGCCGATAGACCGGCAGGTCCAGCCCGCGGTCGATGGCCGCCAAATTGTGGAGCGTCTGTGAGGCCACCTGAGAAACACTGTCCCCTGTCACCAGCCCCATCGCCCGCTCCGCTCGCGCAATCGCCCGCGCGATGCGCGCCATCATCCGTCGGTAAAGCAAGACGCGATAACTCTCGTGCGCGCCCGCGACGATCTGCCGCTGTACGGCCTCAAACGGGACCAAGTAGAGCCGCGATGTGAACTGGTAGGGTGTGAGGACGCGCACGATTTCTTCTGCCACGCCCTTCGAGGAACTCCGGGAGGGAGACGGGCTGCCAAAGAAGTGGACGAACGTGACGTGGGAACCGCGCCGCATCATTTTGTACGCGGCCACCGCGGAATCAAATCCCCCGGAGAGCAATGCCACGAGGCGGCCGCCGGTGACCGGAGGCAGCCCACCAGCTCCTTCCACCCGCTCGGTGTAAAGGAGTGCTTTCCCTGGAACCACCTCCACCCAGCAGGTTACTTGTGGATCATCCAGCTTCACCTGGATGCTCGAGTCGCGCGCTCGCAAGTGGTTCAGGATAATCCGCCCCAGCTCCCGTTCGAGCTCCATGGAATTCATGCCGTAGCCCGAGTCGGCCATCTTGGCTCGCACAGCGAAATTCCGAGGGCTCTTTTCTTCCATCATCTCGCAGGCGGCGGGACCGAGTTCGGTCAACGCACTTGAGACCTCCCGGGCCGGCGCAATGTAGGCGAGCCCAAAAACCCGGCGCAGGCGCTCGAGGAGCGCCGGGACAGCTCCTTCCTCCCCCGGGGCGAGCAAGAATCGTTCTGCGACGCTATCGAGGGATCGAACCGGCAAGTCGGCCACGCTCTGCTTGACCGCGGCTCTCAACCGACTCAGGAAGTAGTTCTTGTTCCCACCTTTGAGCCAGATCTCGTGGTAGTGAAGAATTAAGACTCGGTTCATGCCGTTGAGTCTGCTTGCTGTTGCCTTGAGTACGTCGAATCGGCTTAGAGTGTTCGGGCACACCTAGAATATCGGTTTCCGGCAGAAGCCGCAAGCAAGCGCCCACGTTAGAGAGCGCTGCTGTGGTAGGGATGTTCTGACGAACGAATTGCGGAGAAGAGCTGCTCCGACTTCCCTAGGACAAGTGGCTCGCCCCTGCATGCATCAAGGTGCAAGGGCGCATCGCCATGCGCCCCTACAAGATCTGTCACCCGCACTTGAGCTCTTGCCAATCCTCCAGAATCTCGCGCGCGACGTTGTGAGTGGGGGCTCTATGGAACCACCAATGCCGCAAAAGCTAGAGTCGCAGCCCAGAAAAGCCGTCCGCGTTACAAGAAGTCAGCGGTCCCGCCGTGGGCAGCGCCGAACGCCCCTACGGAAAGGCCGCAGACTTGAACGATCACTCCACACTACCTGCTACGAGATGCGGCTTCTTGCCACGCTTTTCCCAGATTTGGGATTTGAGGTGTGTTTCTTCCAGCGTTCAGCCCATTCCCAGAAGGCCACTTAGAAAATACTTGCTCAGAATTCCCGCGCCTCCCCACTGTCCTGTTTCAACGTGCTAGCGTGGAAGGTTTAGGTTTCGGCGATCGAGGCTGAAACCGCCCCGGGCGCAGCAATGGCACACAGCGCTATACACGCGGCATCCACAAGATTCGCCCTCGCAAGGCGGAAAGGAGATGATGAAGCGCGAGAAATAGAGACGTTAAAAAAGCAAGAACGAAGCCACCAAATTATTGAAAACACAGGGTGAGGATCAAGGAAACGAACCCAGAACGAACCCATTTCTTGGCCGAACGAACCTATTTTGTTGGCAAACAAACCCATCGGAAACCCGTGCTCAAGCTCGCTGCCGGTTCCACTGGGCCAAGATTCGCCGGAAGGCCGACGAAACCCGACCCTCTCCGCCCGAACCCCAGCGGGGACACATATCTCTCCAGGCCCCGACATTTCGAAAAATGGCAATCGTAGTCTTTTGGCACGAGAACTCCTTCCTGGACGCCAGGATGCCCGTTGCGCCCGCCCAGTTCGCAACAGCGCTCGAAAGCCCAGGGGAAGCGAATGGCGCCTTGAGTGTTGCGCTATAATGCCGCCGCAAGCTCAGGCGAGCAGAAGCGGTGCAATCGAGTCTTCGGCTGGGCCGCAGACCTTTCCATGGGACCGACTCACCTGATAGCCGTGGCAATCCTCAGCGTCTGGCTCGCGGCCACCTTGTTCGTATGGTTTGCTGCCACCCGAACGTTCTCCACGGTGGAACGCATCCTGCGGAAGGCGAACCCTCAATTTGTCGAGACCAGCAAGCCCCTGGGCGAAGACCAGACCCGCGTGCTGCTGCGATATCTGGCTTCAGAAATCAATCGCGCTTATTTCTGGTGGTACGGTGTGGCGCAAATCCTGCTCGCGGCGCTTCTCCTTCTCTTGCTCTGGCGCCAAACGCCCCGGGACGCGATTGCGCTCGCGGTCGTCTGGACAATGCTCGGTCTGGTTCTGGTCCTGACTCTGGTCGTTACTCCCCTGGTTGTTTCGCTGGGCCAAAGGCTCGACTTTGTTCCCCGCACGCCTCCTCCGCCCCTGTTATCCCGCTTCTGGGCGTTACACGGTGCCTTCACAGGGCTGGATGGCGTGAAGTTGCTGGCAGGCTTGGGGCTGCTAGTTCGTTGGATTCTAGCCCGGTGATCTGTGATGTCGGTCGCGGCCAGCGCCGGCAAGGGGTGAGCGAGGATGGAGTCGCCGCGGCCTGTTCTCCCGTGGCCGTCTGTGAGATAATCTGCGGCAACTGGACTTGCGGCGAACCAACGTTAACCACTCCCGACGAACGAGGGCTGCCATGAGAATCCTTTGGGCACTCGCAATCAACTTGGTCCTGCTGCCACAGCTTGCTTTCGGCCAGTCTCTGGCCGATCTGGCCCGCCAGGAGCGCGAAAAAAGGGCCAAACAGCAGAAACCTGCTGTGGAAGTGACAACTGACGAAGTGGCTGCGGGCAAGCTGGACACCAGTCCCCCGCTCGACCCGGCGCGCAAGGGCGACCTCGACTACCTACTTCAACAACTTGCGCGCCCGAAGGTTACTCCGGAGGTGCTCGCCGCCTTTGTCCCGCTCACGGACCGAGCAGTTGCCAGGCTGCTCCCGATGCTTGATAGCACCGACCCCTTGAAGCGCGTGGCTCCGGCCACGGTGCTGATGGTGGTGAGCAACACCCAGGGATTGGCCTCCATGGCTCGCCTGCTCAACGACTCGACGGACGCCGCGGCGGGTGCCACCAAAGATACTGCTTCACCGAACGAAGCCTTCCGCCAGCAGCTCCAGACGAGCCGCATCGCTGCCTACGCCCTGGAAGCGACGAAACTAGGTCTCTGGCGCTTCACCGAGGGCAGCACGATGACCCCTGAGCAGATCGTCCAGCGCGTCCAGAAAGGGCCAGCGATCGAGATCGTAGGTGGGATCGACAATGGCCAGAGGCTCTTCAACCGCGCCTTGCGGGATAATGATCCCAGTCTGCGCTTGGCTGCGATGGCACTCATCCGCGTGGCCGCGGAAGGCAAGGATTTTGGATTCCGCCCCGAGCAGAGCGCCGACCAGAACGAGTTGGCCATCCAGCAGATAACGAGTTTTCTGGCTACCGAGCGCGCCCAAGTGGTATCGCAGCTTGGCAGCAAACGTAAATAGCCGGGGCACCTTCGCCCACAAAGACACATCAGGCCTGTGTGCCTCAGCGTCTATCACCCTAGCCTGAACACGGGCCTCTCACGGCGCGCCCGTTTCCGCAGCACGCTTGCGCTGGGGTTGGCCCCTTGGTGCCTCCCGCGTGAAAGGCACCCAGACCTCCATGGGCCCTGGGAGGCGATTCGCCCACACGTAGTACGGAATGAAAATCAGGTCAACTTCCTTTCCCCCGGGCTGAGTCGCCTTTTCAAGGGTCCTGTACAAAGGCTCCCCGGAGGAAGGCTTCAGTGTGGCAATTCCCTTGTGCTGCAGGACCACGATCCCACCGAGCATCTCTGGCCGGAATTCGGATCTGAATTCCTTGCTCGGGTCAGTGCGTAAAGGGAGCGAGACATCGAAGATGGATCCCCGATCCGGCTGATCCACGTGTTCCAGGCAATACACCAGCGGACCGAGTTGGACGGCCACCCTTCCCAGGTTTTCACGCACGCGCGGATTGGCGGCCACCACTTGTGGGCCCATATCGAATTGCACGCGGATCGAGTCGCCAGACTTCCACTCGCGCTTGATGGCAAAGTATTCGCCCGGCGTGGGAGTCCCCTGCGCCGCTTTCCCATTTACCGTGACCTTCGTCTTGCGGGACCAAGCGGGGATTCTCAAGAACACCCCGAATTCGGAAGGCGTGGCGGGAGTCACGGCGAGCGAAACCGAATCTCCCCAGGGATACTTCGTTTCCTGCCGCAGCTTCAAGGCGACGCCGTCCTCGAGGTGCCAATCGAGAGTGGAACTGTGATACAGATGCACGTAGACGCCTTCGGGGCTGGTGCTGTAGAGATAGCCCGGGAGCGCTGCAAACGTCCGCTCCAAGTTCGGCGGGCAGCACGTGGTTTCGTACCACGCATTGCGGATCTCCTCCTCTCCACGTGACTCCAGCGGATTCCGATAGCAATAGAGCGTTCCAGAAATCGACATTCCGGAGTTGATGCCGTTATAGAGAGCCCTTTCCATTACATCCGCGTACTTGGCTTCTGCGCTGGCCGCCAACATCCGCCAGTTCCACATCAGGTTGGCGATGGCCGCGCAGCTCTCCGCGTATGCCCGCTCGTTTGGCAGGTCGTAGGCCTTGCCAAACGCTTCGCCTTCCGCCTCCGATCCGACTCCTCCGGTGATGTACATTTTGCGGTCCACCAAGTCTTTCCAGAGGAGGTCAAGCGCTGCCTTATAGGAAGCATCGCCGGTTTCGAGGTAATAATCTGTTGCCCCACTGGAAGCATAGAGGGCCCGCACGGCGTGCCCTTCAAGCTCCCGCCGCGACGTGAACGGAATCCCACTGAACATGTACCTGACTTGCTCGGCGCTCAGTTGTAACCGCAAGCGCTCGCCGGTGAATAGATACCCGACGAAGTCCAGATAACGTCGATCCCCGGTTGTGCGATAGAGCTCCACCAATGCCATTTCCAGCTCGGGGTGGCCAGTGAGAGCAGGTTTCTTCTGTGGGCCAAGAGTGTTGAGGACGTAGTTGGCGAATTTGATCCCGCCGTCCAAGAGCTTACGGTTTCCCGTGGCGCGGTAATAGGCGATGCCCGCCTGCAAGAGATGCCCCAGGCAATACAGCTCGTGGCTCCTCTGCATCTCCGAGAACCGCAGCTTGGCTCGTTCCCCAACGTAGTAGGTGTTCAGGTAGCCGGAGGGTTCCTGAGCTGCCAACACTTCGTCGATCAGTTGGTCGAGCGTCGCGCGGAGCTGCGGCTGGTCGCCTGAGTGCAGCACATACGCTACCGCCTCCATCCACTTATAGAGATCGGAATCCGTATAGAGCGGCCCCTTCCGGCCCGTGTTCTTGTGGCCAGAGAGCCGACGTAAGTTGTCCACCACACCATGCTCTTCCAGAAGCTGCAGCATGGTCGGGATGCTCTTCTCAACGTTCGCTCGCATCCGCGCCGACCAGAATCCGTCACCCATCTCAACGGCCCGGATCGGAACCGAATGCAACTTGGCGTACTGACTCGCGGCTGTGTTGATAATCCCTTGGGATTGCCAGGAGGGCTCTTGCTGCTGCGCCGTGCCTGGTGTCAAGAAGAAGAGGATTGCGACGGCAAGATACCAATCGGCTTGTTTGAAGACGACTCTTGAACGGCTCATGCCCAGATCTCCTTCGTTGGCCATTTCCAGACCCGCAAGTGTCTGGTCCCAAGATATTACTCCCACTCACCAGAAAGTGAGAGCCCGTTGCGGCTCCGTCGGCTCCTTGACAGAACCCCTCCTGGGTGGCAAGATGAAAAATCGCCACCGCGGTATAATTCATCGCTGTGCGGCTTCTGTCCACCGTGCAAGACCGTTGTCCTCGAGCCGAAGTGGCGGAATTGGCAGACGCGCTACATTCAGGGTGTAGTGCCCGTCAGGGCGTGGAGGTTCGAGTCCTCTCTTCGGCACCATCCTTCTCGCGCTTCTGGTGGTAAGCTAGGGTTCGACAACCGATGCGCGAACTTCCCTCTCAGCAAGAAATCCTGCAGGTCTTCGAGCAGAATCCCGAGAAAACGTTTCGGCTGCGAGAACTGGTCGTGGAACTGGGCTTGCGCTCAAGCCAGGCGCGCGAGTTAAAAAGCACCCTGAAGGAACTCTCCCGCCAGCGGAAGCTTGTTTATCTGAAGAAGAACCATTTCGCGCTCGTGCATAAAGACCGGCATGCTGCCACCGAGAGGCAGGCGCGCGCACCAAAGGGCGCGCCGCCTGCCGCAGAGCTGCGGCGTCCTAACGTGGCGAGCGGACGGCTCATCGGCCATCGCGACGGCTATGGGTTCGTCGTGCCGGCCGTTCCCCTGGCGGGAACAGACCTTGACATCTACATCCCTGCGGACGGCATGGGTTCGGCCCTGCACGGCGACCGTGTTGAGGCGCTGGTCGTTCGTTCGAAGGCGGACGGGCGGCTCGAGGGCCGCATCCTGCGCGTCACTGAGCGCGCGCAGAAGACCGTGGTGGGCCAGTTCCATTGCGGCTCGCGTTACAACTACGTCGTGCCATTCGACCAACGCGTCCCGTTTGAGATTGTGATTCCGCGCGGACAGGAGTGGCCCAAGCCGGGCCACGGCGAGGGATCTGCCAGCCGCGACCGGCAATTCGGTGGCGAGTCCGAGGGCAAGTCCCACGCCGCGCCGGCCTCTGGCCGGCAAACCGCGCGAGAACTCGATGGCCTGATTGTGGACGTCGAGATGACGAGTTTTCCGCGGCCCGCGACTTTGCCGCGCGGTCGGGTGATCGAAATCCTCGGGCAACGCGACGAGTTCGGCGTGGACGTCGAAATCATCATTCGCAAGTTCCACCTGCCCCACCGCTTTCCCGCCGATGTGCTCGCCGAGGCGAGCGCCACGCCCCAACATATCTCCGAGCGCGACCGCGGCGGGCGGCGCGACTTTCGCGGGCTGCCCATTGTCACCATCGACGGCGAAACCGCCAAGGATTTTGACGACGCGGTGTACGTGGAGCGACTACCTTGGGGAAACTACCTGCTTCAGGTCCACATTGCCGATGTGCCCCACTACGTTCGGCCGGGCTCGGCGCTCGATCGCGAAGCGCGCCTGCGCGGCACCTCCGTTTACTTCCCTGACCGCGCCGTGCCGATGCTGCCCCTGGAACTTTCAAACGGCATTTGCAGCCTGAACCCGCATGTCGATCGCCTGGTGATGTCTGCGCTGATGGAGATCGACCCACAGGGGCGCGTCGTCGCGTACGAGCTTCTTCCAGGCATCATCCGCAGCGCCGAGCGCATGACCTATACCGCTGTGCGAGACATCCTGGCAGAAGAGCCAGCGGCTTGCCAACGGTACGCGGCCCTCGTCCAGAATTTCAAGCTGATGGAAGAGCTGGCCGTGATCCTGAACCGGCGGCGCGACGGCCGGGGCTCCATCGACTTCGACCTTCCTGAGCCACTCGCCGAGTTTGACGAGTACGGGCGGATGATTGGCATTACGCGCTCGGAGCGCAACATCGCCCACCGCATCATCGAGGAATTCATGCTGGCGACCAACGAGACGGTGGCGGCTTATCTCGAGCGGAAGGGCATCCCCTCGCTTTACCGGATTCACGAGAAGCCCGACCCGAAAAAGGTCTTCGAGTTCGAGGAAATCGCGGCCACGTTCGGCTATTCCCTGGGCGTCGAGCTGCCTCCGGCGCGGCGCATGCGCGTGACTAAACACGACGAGCGCGATCGTTATCCACGCTTCCTCGAACGCGTGGATGCTGCCGAACTCGACATCAGCCCGCGACACTATCAGCGCCTGACGAAACGCCTGGAAGGAAAACCCGAGGAGCGCATCCTCTCCTACCTGATGTTGCGCTCGCTTAAGCAGGCTCGCTACTCGGAAGAGAACGTCGGCCACTTCGCGCTCGCCGCGTCCACTTACACGCACTTTACTTCGCCCATCCGGCGCTATCCGGACCTGATTGTCCACCGGATCCTGAAGGCCGCGCTCGGACAGGAAGGTGGGAGCGCGCGCGTAGCGCCGGCGTCCTCGCCGGCTGCCTCAGCCGCCGCGACCCATGGCACGCCGGGGCGGGTGACGGCGCCACTCTCCGGCGGCGCTTTCGTACCCTCCCAGGAACTTCATGCGCTAGGGATCGAGACCTCGGAGGCCGAACGCCGCGCCGCCGACGCTGAGCGCGAGCTGATGGAATGGAAGAAGGTCTCCTTCATGGCACAGCACGTGGGCGACGACTTCGACGCGCTCATCATCAGCCTGACGAAATTCGGCTTCTTTGTGGAGCTGACGGACCTGTTCGTGGAAGGTTTTGTGTCCCTTGCCAGCCTCGCCGACGACTATTACGTTTACCACGAGCGCCAGCGCGCCATCGTGGGCCAGGACACTAAACGCGCTTTTCACCTCGGCGACCGCGTGCGCGTCCGCCTGGACCGCATCGACCGCTCGGGGAACAAGCTGGAGTTCTCTGTGGCGGAGTAATTCTTGGGGTCATGTCATGGCTCGAGCAGGGTCGGACTTGATCGCATTGTTATCTTGGCCTTCAGTCGTAGCCACGGTCAGTGCTCTCCCAACCGTGGGCCTCTTCCCATTTCAAAAGCCCACGGTTGCCAACAACAGCAACCGTGGCCACCGCTACTTGACTTCTTCGAAGTGGAAGGACGCAGGATCCCACCGGTAGCGGAGCGTGCCGCTGCGCTGGCTTTTGAGCTGAGGTTGGGACACCCCGGCCTGCCAAGTGATTTGTCTAACCTCTTCATGAAAGGCGGCAGTGGCCCCATTCACCCCGCCTTGGGAATCGCGCTCGAAGTTCACCTCGGCCTTGTATACCGCCTCGCTGTCGCCCTCCTCGTCGTCGCTGTGGCTATAGTCGTTCCGCCGCGTCACGACCGAAAGGGCCTCTGAGACGCCCTGCGGCGTGTCGATGAATACCACCAACCTCTCCTCCGAGGTTGATTCGGGGCCACCGCAGCAGGGGTTGTCGTTGCTGCTCGCAACGCGGAAGGCGTGGGCCTCGCCGCCTTGCAGTGTGAGCAATTCGGCAAATTCGAGGTGATAGAGCGTCGAATCGTTTTCAAGGTCCTGGCCGAGGGGCAGGAATTCCAGCCGAGCCGGGCCGAGGCGCAGCACCGCCAGTCGCTCGTCGAAGTATTGGCTCAGATCGGGCCGGGGCGACGCGCAGCGGAAGGCAAGCCAGACCTGGTTGGAGACGTTGGAAAGCAGGCGCGTGCGCCAAGCCTCAGTGCCCGCGGCTTCCGAGCCCCAACTTCCAACGATATCGGCGCATGCCCGGCGAAAATCCGCCGGCAGGCTGTTCACTAGGAGCTGGGCGAGCGAAGGTGAAAGCTCGGACCGCACCACAGACGGGACGAAGTACGCGTGCGCAGCACCGGCTGCATCTTCGCGTAGAATGACGACCTGCTTACTTTGAGGCAGGTTCAGCCGCGCCCCAGCCGCAAAAGGCACGAAGAGGAATGCCCAACCAAGATTCAGTCCGAGGGCGCAGAGGGTTCTCAGACGCCACGACATCAACACAAGCTGCCCGCGTGGAAGAATGCCCAGATTCCTAGCCAGCCCGGAGGTTTTCTGGGCTAATCCTTGTACAACCAGCCCGCGACCAACGCGGCCACAATGGCTCCCAGCCAGAGATCGAGCATCCACCACAGCGGAAACACCCGCACGACTGGCAGCCATGATGCCACCGTCAGATTCATGGGAAAGCCCGCCGCGAAGCCGACCAAGAGGCCAATCGTCAGCGCCGTACCCGGCCCCGCGCCCTGGGTGACGCGGACTGAGGAATACAGCCAAGCAACCACGTAAGCGAGAAGAAAGAGCGTGACGTACCAGTAAACAGGGAACAGCGGATAGCGTCCCTGTTTGAGCAACTGGCCCGCATCCTGCGCAGCCGTGTATTTCGACGCCAGGATCACCACATTGACGATCGTACTCCAGATACCCCACACCACGCCCCCGGCGACGGCGCCCAGCGCGACTCGACGCGTATTAACTGCAGCCATCGGCCACCTCACTCGAATAGGAATCAGAAACCTTGGATGGATGGGCATCCTACCGGCGTCGTGGCGGGGTGTCAAGTCGCCGCAAGCGCCTGCCTGCAAGGACGCTCCTCCAGGTGCGCGCCGAGCACCGCTGCGACCACAAGCCTGCTGTTCTGCACTCGGCAATCCCAGGTCTTCGATCCCTCCGGGGATTCGCTTGGCAGAGCCGCGGACTGCCCTGGTCTTGCTCACCTCTCCGGTCGCATTTCGTCTAAACTTCGGAGAGAGCGTACTCGTATATCACGATTGAGTCCTCGAACAGGGAGAGACCCCATGAATTCCCGCTATCGTTACCTAATCGGAGTTGTGGTCGTGGCGCTGCTCGCCACGAGCATGGTTTTTTCTGCGCGCGCCCTGGCCGCTGAAGGGCGCTTCGAGCGCACCCTGAAGGTCACCGGCCCGGTGGATCTCGACGTCCGCACGGGCGCCGGGACGATCACGGTGCGCACCGGCGACGCCGCCAGCGTGGTCGTGCGCGGCGTCATCAAAACCCATGGTGAGCACGGCGGCGAAGATGCCGAGAAGAAAGTGCGGTATCTCGAATCCAACCCGCCCATCGAACAAAACGGCAACATCATCAAGGTCGGCCACATCGAAGATCCTGAATTGCCGCGCTATATTTCGATCAGCTACGACCTCGTGGTTCCGGTCGAGACGCGTCTGCGCTCCGGGAGTGGCTCTGGCGATCAGACCGTGGACGGCATCCGCGGGCCGCTCGACGCCTCCACAGGTTCTGGCTCGCTCAAGCTCTCGAACATCGGTGATACGGTGAAAGCCTCGACTGGCTCTGGGGACGTTCAGCTTAATGGCGTGAAGGGCCACGTCCGCGCCTCGACCGGCAGCGGCGGCATCCGCGCCATGGGAATCGCGGGTGGCCTGCGGGCTTCAACTGGCAGCGGCGACGTAACCCTCGAGCAGACCGCCGCCGGCGATGTAGAGGTGAACACGGCCTCCGGCAGCATCCGGCTTAAAGGCGTGCGCGGCTCGCTGCACGCACAGACCGCCAGCGGTGACATCATCGCGGAGGGTGAGGGCTCGGGCTCCTGGAGACTCGAGACGGCCTCGGGAAACGTCACCGTGCGCTTGCCTGCCAAGCAGGGATTCCATCTCAATGCGCGCAGCGTCTCCGGCAGCATCCACACGGCCCGCGAGATGACCGTCCAGGGCACCATCAGCCAGCACGAGCTGCGCGGAAAGGTTGGGGACGGTGGCTTCCAGTTGGATGTGAGCACCGTGTCGGGGAGCGTCCGGATCGAGTAAGGCACAGAGGGCGCACGGCGGATCGCGACACGGCCGCGTGAAGGTTTCACCGCGGCAAACACACGCCTCGCCAGGGCGGCCGTGTATCGCGCAACCAGCATTGGCAGATTGACTCGTGGCTTTCCTGCGGGTAGCATGAAATATAGCTATGGAAAAGCACGGTCGGTCCAGCCTGGCAGTAGTTTGCCCCTGCTGCGGGGCACGCCTTAAAGTCGACGCGGAACTGGGCAAGGTTCTGCACCACGAGCCGCCTCCCAAGCACGACAAGCCCCCCGACCTGGATCGCGCCAGCCAACTCCTCCAAAAGGAATCGGCGCGACGCGAGGCGCTCTTCCGGCAGAGCGCCGAAGAGGAAAAGATCAAGTCTCAGTTGCTGGAGCGGAAATTTGAAGAAGCGCTGAAGAAAAGCAAAGGCGAGCCTGCCGGTCCACCCCTCAAAGATATTGACCTGGATTGAAGACCGAAACTGGAAATCCGAAAATCGAAACTTGCTGGCGCGCCCTAGTCCCCATAGCAACTCGCGACCGGTATCGCGCATTGAAGCGGCGTGAAGAGGTATGCTAGGATGCAAGATTGCTTCGTGGCCGGCCTCGCAAGCCTAGGGTCAGTCGCAACATTCGAAGGAGTTCCCGGTGAAAATCTACGATGGCCAAAACATACGCAATGTCGCGCTGGTGGGCCACGGTGACACAGGCAAGACCCAACTGATTTCGGCGCTGCTCTTTACGGCGGGCATGGTGAACCGCCTGGGCAAGGTGGATGAGGGTACGTCCGTCACGGACTACGACGAAGAAGAAATCCAGCGCAAGTTTTCTATCACCGCCGCGCTCGCTCACGCCGAGTGGGGCAAGGCCAAGGTCAATTTCATCGACACTCCCGGCTATAACATTTTCATGCACGAGACCGAGGGCGCCCTGGTCGCCGCCGACTCAGCGCTGTTGCTGGTCCATGCCGTGGCCGGGATGGAAGTGCAAACAGAGAAGACGTGGGGCTTCTGCGAGAAATTCGGTTTGCCGCGCGTGCTGGTCATCAATCAGATGGACCGCGACCGGGCCAGCTTTGAGCGCACGCTCGAGGCCCTCCACGGCGCGTTTGGCCGCACCGTGATTCCTGTCCAGTTGCCCATCGGCGAGGAAAAGAACTTCCGCGGGGCAATCGACCTGGTCCAGATGAAGGCCTACCTTTACGACTCGAACGGATCCGGAAAGGCGAAGGAAACCGAAATTCCCGCGGACCTGAAGGACGCGGCCTCGAAGGCACATGAAGCCCTGGTGGAGATGGTGGCGGAGGGCAACGACAAGCTGATGGAGGAGTTTTTCGAGAAAGGCACCATTCCGGCGGAAGACTTGGCGCCGGGATTGAAACAGGCGCTGGCGGAGAAGCGTCTCTATCCGGTGTTACTCTCCGCCGCCTTGCCGAACATTGGGAGTGAGAACTTGCTGAACTTCCTGGTGGACTACCTGCCGTCATCCATCGCACGGGGCGCCGTGGAAGGCCAGGAGCACGAAGGTAGCCAGCCCGTCAAACGCAAGATTGCGGACGACCAACCCGTTTCGGCTTACGTCTTCAAGACGGTGGCTGACCCCTTCGCGGGCCGAGTGAGCTACTTCAAGGTGCTGTCAGGGGTGGTCAAGAACGAAGCGAACCTCACCAACTTCGACCGTGGCGGTGTGGAACGCCTCTCCCATATTGCGGTGATGCAGGGCAAGACCCAGACTGCAGTCGCTGAGTTGCACGCCGGCGACATTGGCGCGGTGGCGAAGCTGAAAGATACTTTGACGGGCGACACGCTGGGTGACAAGGGCGCCCCGATCCTTTATCCGAAGGTCAAGCTGGCGGAGCCCGCCATTTCGTTTGCCATTGAGCCCAAGTCGCGCGGCGACGAAGACAAGCTCTCTACTTCCATCCACCGCATGCTCGAGGAAGACTTGCTGCTGCGCTTCACGCGCGACGCGCAGACCAAGGAATTCCTGCTGTCGGGCTCGGGTCAGCAGCACGTGGAAGTCGCCGTCTCCAGACTGAAGAGGCGCTTCAACGTGGAAGTGACGCTGAAAGCGCCGAAGGTCCCCTACCGCGAAACAATCCGGGCCAAGGCAGATGCGCAGGGGAAGTTCAAACGGCAAACCGGCGGACACGGCCAATACGGTGACTGCAAGATCAAGATGGAACCCCTGGCGCGCGGTGCAGGATTCGAGTTTGTCAACGACCTCTTCGGCGGCGCCATCCCCAAGAACTACATCCCCGCCGTGGAGAAGGGCATTATCGAAGCTGCGGCAAAAGGGTATCTGGCCGGCTACCCGGTAGTGGATTTCAGAGTGATCCTTTACGACGGCTCCTACCACGAGGTCGATTCCTCAGACATTGCGTTCAAGATTGCGGGCTCCTTCGGTTTCAAGAAGTGTATGGAACAAGCCAAGCCTTGCCTTCTCGAACCCATCATGAACGTGGAGATTGCCGTCCCTGAAAGCAATTCTGGCGACATCATGGGGAATCTGAACGGCCGCCGCGGGCGTATCCAGGGCATGGAGCCCAGGGGTGGTTCGACGGTTATCAAAGCCCAGGTGCCCCTGGCCGAGATGCTCACCTATGCCTCTGACCTGACCTCCATGACCCAGGGACGCGGGACGTATTCGATGGAGTTCTCCCATTACGATGTTGTTCCGCAGCCCATCGCCGAAAAGGTCATCGCCGCCGCCAAGGCCGCCGGCGTGGGCAAGGAAGAAGAGGAAGAAGGCTAGCCGTACGAGACGAGTCCCCACCTAATTACTCTTCTGCGAACAAAGAACGACGCGTGGTCGCCGCGGCGACTCCCGGTGCAACTCTGCAAGCTGGAGCGGGCGGACGCGCGGAGTTGCCCGCGCGTGCTAGCTCGGTTGCTTTTGAGGGCGAGTCCCGCTAAACTCGGCCCCGCTCGCGCGAGGTCTCTGGGCTCCTGGCCGCAAGACCAATCGGGAGCATGGCGCTTCCTGGAGGCTGCATCAATCCTGTGTGAATCCGGATCCAGCACGGGACTACACAAGAACGCAGCGATCAGCTGAGGTCAAAGCCATGAAAGGAAGAAATTCCTGGAGGTTCGTCCTCTTCGGAATGACGAGTCTTGCCTTCTTAGCAGGCGTGACACCGGCGATCAATGCCGCAGAGGTCTCTGCGGGGTACACCGGGAACATCCACTTCGACATTAGCAAGGTTCCGTTCAGCCGCTTCGGTTCCTACATTGCTTTCTCTCACCTGGCAGGATCGAAGACCCTCCCCGAGGGTTTGTACTTGCGCACCATCCACGGCTCGGTCGCCCGCCGCGAGGTCTTCCGCGTGGAACTCCTCCACGCAGGCAAGCCGGTTGGCTTCCGCGCGGCCGCGATGCCCACGCTCCTGCGCCTCGAAGCCCCACAAGGCTTCGCTGAGATTTGCATCAGTGAGCCGAAGTTGGTTCGTATCCGCGGCCGAGGGGTGGGGGCGCGCCTCGCAGCGACCGCAGGAGCTTACGGCAACGCTTTCGCTCTGGAGAAGGCGCGCTGGGAGATTAACAGTAGTGAACAGGATATCCAGTTTATGCTGACGGCTCGCGAGGGCACCCTCGCAGTCGATGCTCCCTGGGACGGCCTGAAGGCTGAGCGCATCGTGGCGGATTTTCTCCCTGATCCGAAGACAGGCCAGTTCGAAGCCGTGCTGGAGGAATTCAGTGGGAGTTGGCACGCGCGGACTTACGACCAGAGTTTTGATGCCGCCCACGAGGCCGTGAAACGAGAATACCAGCAGTGGCTGGCCAAGATGCCCTCGGTCCTCCCGCAGTTTCAGGCCACTGCGGAACTGGCGGCTTACGTGAATTGGGAAAGCGTGGTTGCGCCGGAAGGCCACCTCGCTCGCCCTGCCCTGCTGATGTCCAAGAACTGGATGACTAATGTCTGGAGCTGGGACAACTGCTTCAATGCCATGGCGCTGATTTATCAGTATCCGGAGCTTGCGTTGGACCAGTACATGATCCTCATGGACAATCAGAATGCCGACGGGGCATTTCCGGATTCAGTCAACGATCGGGGCTATATGTGGAGCTTCAGCAAGCCGCCGATCCACGGCTGGGTCCTCCGCTGGATGATGCAGAGGAGCAAGTTCCTTGACGCGCAGCGGCTGGCGCAGGTGTATGAGCCGCTTTGCCGCTGGACGGACTGGTACTTCCAGTTTCGCGATGACGATCACGACGGAATCCCGCAGTACAATCACGGCAATGATTCCGGGTGGGACAATGCCACGGTCTTCCGCGTGGGCCCTCCCGTCGAGGCTCCTGACCTCTCTGCCTACCTCGTGCTCCAGATGGATGTTCTCTCGGACGTCGCGCGCACACTGGGGAAAACTGAACAGAGCAAGGAGTGGAAACGGCGCGCCGACGAACTGCTGAACAAGCTGCTGGCGCATTCGTGGCGGGACGATCGGTTTGTGGCACCGCATTCGGGCGACCATAAGGTTATCGAGTCAGAGAGCCTGCTCCTCTTTCTTCCCCTCATCTTGGGCGACCGTCTGCCTGAGCCAGTGCGGACGAAGCTCCTTGCCGGGCTGAAGGAAAAGGGCCGGTTTATGACCGAGCCTGGACTCGCTACCGAAAGCCCTCGCAGTTCCTTTTATCAGTCGGACGGCTATTGGCTGGGGCCGATCTGGGCACCTTCCACGATGGTGATTGCCGAAGGGCTGGCGGCGGTTGGGGAAAAGTCGCTGGCGCGAGAAATCCAGCACAAGTTCTGCGCGATGGTGGCGCAGAGCGGGATGGCGGAGAACTTCGATGCCCTCACAGGAGCCGGACTTCGCGATCCTGCCTATACCTGGACCTCCAGCGTCTTCTTGATCTTCGCGCATGAACTGACTGAGGAATGATCTGGTGAGAATGACGGCGTTGACCGTGGCTCCTCTCAAAAGGGGAGACGACACTCAGCCGCTCCCTTAGGGGAGATCTCTTCATCACTGGGGTGTATTACCGATGTTTACACCAACCGTCTATGCCGTGGCGCTTTGCATGATGATCCTCAGCATGCTGTGCTGGGGGAGTTGGATCAATATCCACAAGCTTTGCAGGAACTGGCGCTTTGAACTCTTCTACTGGGACTATGTGTGGGGCATCCTGCTGTGCTCGCTATTGGCGGGGGTGACGTTTGGCCGTACCGATCCCGCTAGTCTCGATAGTTTCCTTCGAAACCTGACGGGAGCCAGCACTGGCCACTTGGCCTGGGCCATCGTGGCTGGAGTTGTGTTTAATCTTGCCAACATCCTGGTCGTGGCTGCCATCAGCATAGCGGGCATGGCCGTAGGGTTTCCCATCGGCATCGGCCTGGCTTTGGTGATCGGGTCTGTGCTCAACTACATCCTTAAGCCGGCAGGGAATCCCTGGCTGTTGTTTGGAGGCGTCACGCTGGTTTGCCTGGCCATCATCATGGATGCTGTGGCTTACCGGAAGCGCTCCGCCAATCTGGCGGTGTCCACGAAAGGCCTCGTCCTGAGCGTAGTGGGTGGAGTTCTCATGGGGCTGTTTTACCCGTTCGTGGTCAAAGCCACAACCGGTGAGAGCCACCTGGGGCCATACACTGTGGCCTTCGTGTTTGCCGTGGGTGTGGCGCTCAGCAATATCCCTCTCAATTACCTTTATATGCGCTTCCCGCCCAGCGGGCCGCGGCTCGAGATGAAAGAGTACTTCGCTGGTCCCCGAAGTGCGCACTTGTGGGGTTTGGTAGGAGGGCTCGTCTGGATGGTGGGAACCATTTGCAACTACGTGGCCTCTTACGCGCAAATGGTAGGTCCGGCGACCTCTTACGCCATCGGCCAGGGCTCGACGATGGTGGGCGCCATCTGGGGTGTTTTCGTTTGGAAGGAATTCCGTGGCGCGGGTCGCGGGGTTCAACTCCTGCTTGCGCTGATGTTCGTCTTCTTTATCGCCGGCCTGACTTGCGTGGCGCTAGCGCCGGTAGTGAAGTAGAACACCGAAACTCGTATGGTGGGGGCACGGCGGGCCGCACCCCTACATTCCTATGAGGAATGCCAATGAAGAAACTCACCCTGATCATCACTGCCACCCTGATGACGGTTACTAGTATGACCGCTGCACCTTCTCCAAAGATTCGCATCCTGCTCGACACAGACATCGGTACGGACATCGATGATGCATTTGCGCTGGCGCTCATCATCGACAGCCCGGAGCTGGAGCTGCTGGGGGTGACGACAGTGGCGGGCGACACGCAGGCCCGGGCGCGCCTCGCGGCCAAGATGCTGTGGGAAGCCGGGCGGAAGGAAGTTCCCGTTGTGGCGGGAGAACCGGGCTCGCTACAGCCCATCGATCAGACACGCTGGGCCGCTGGGTTCAGCAGCCCACAAATCCGCAAGGAAAAGGCCGTCGATTTCATGAAGGCTCAAATTAACCGCCGCCCGGGAGAAATCACCCTGGTGACGATCGGTGAACAAACCAATGCGGCTGCTCTGCTGAAGAGCGATCCGTCGATTGGGAAGAAGCTTAAACGTATTGTGATGATGGGCGGGTCGATCGCGCGCGGTTACACGCCCGGCTCCAAGGCCGACCCGGAATGGAATATCAAGTCGAATCCCGCGGCGGCACAGGTGGTCTTTGCGTCCGGCGTGCCAATCCTCATGGTGCCGCTGGATGTGACCGCAATGCTCCAGCTCGGCGCGGCCGGGCGGCGTCGAGTCTTCACACAGCTCACTCCGCTGACCAACGCCCTGACGATTCTCTATCACCTGTGGGGCAATGAGACTCCTACATTGTTTGACCCTATGGCCGTGTCCCTGATCATCGACCCGAGCCTCTGCGAAACCAAAGAACTGGCAATCGAAGTCGATGAAAAGGGATTCACGCGCGCGGTGGAAGGGAGGCCCGCTAACGCCACGGTCGCGCTGCAAGCCGATCCGGCGAAGTTCTTTGAGTTTTACCTCAGCCGAGTAGCACCGTAAGGGAAGCATTGGTAGGGGAGCACCTTCACGGTGCTCCTGTCTTGCCTGGCGGATGCCGGATCACGGCCCATTTCATCGGCATCTTTCGGGAGGACCATGAAGGTCCTCCCCTACCTGTAAGCCGCCAGCTTGGCCTCAATGCGGTCGTGGATCCAGTGCGGGTCCCACCACTCCACGGGGTTTACAGGAATCCCATCGAGCAGCATAGTGAAGTGCAGGTGGTCGCCGCCAGCAAGCCCGGTCTGACCGCTGCGGGCGATCACCCGCTTGCGCTTCACCTGTTCGCCTTCCTTGACGTCGAAAGAGCTCAGGTGGGCGTAAAGGCTGTGCAGGCCGCAGCCGTGGTCGATGATGATGGCGTTTCCGTAAATACCGAGCCAGCCTACGTACACCACCGCGCCGTCGTTGGCCGCCACCACCGGCGTGTGCTGGACGACCGCCAAGTCGAATCCCAAGTGGTCCTGGTGGTCAATCACCTGCCCGTCATACCTGTACGTGCGGTGGTCAGCGAAGGCGGCCTCGACCTTGGAATTGCCGAGTTGTACGAAGGGTTCGCTCCAGGTGAACCGCGGGGTAGTCCTTTGGGAAAAGGCAACCAGTTGCCTGGCGCCCATCTGCCGAAGCGCGCCGTTCACCAACAAGAAGTTCTTGAGAAGACTTCCCTGATCCCGTAATTCCGGTGTCTGGCTCAGAATGGGCGGCACCACGCGGGCCATGAAGTCGTCGGTCACGGTGATGGTGTCGGATTTGAACTTCTTGGGGAAAACCTGGTAGTTGAAATTAGTCAGCGTCTGGTTACCCGCATCATCGCGAGCCACGATGCGCGCCGGGGTTCTCGGGTCAACGTTATAGGGATAGGCGAAGATGCACAGGCGCGTTTCGGGAGCCGATTCCTTCACCGGCCAACTGGGGAAGAAGTAGTCTCCCACCTGAACGCCCGATTCTACAGCCCCTGGTGAGATCTTGAAGAGGACCATGTCACAGCCGCCCTGATTGACGTAATGCTGAGATGTGAGCACCTGTACCGAGGGTGGGACGAAGCGCACCGGCAGATCGAGCGAGAACTCGCTTTTGCCCCCGCGCAAGAAGCGCCCCCAGGAATCGTTGGTGGCGATAATGATCAGGCGAGCGCGGCCTTCCTGAAGCTCGGGAAGTTGCTGGCGTCCCATTCGAATCTCGAAGCGGGCCTGCCTTTCGCCTCCACGCGACCAGAACTTCCACCAGGATGGCGTCGGAAGCGTGCGGTCCAGCAACCCAAACGCGCGCCCACCCTGGCGAACCTCGACTTGCACGCGCTTGATCCGGTGCCGCAAATCGCGGACCTCGAACTCCAGCGGCGTGTTCTGGCCAATCCCTTTCACTTGCCCTCTGACCTGAATTGTAGGCACCGCTCGGCTGGTGACTCTCCACACCAAAGCCGCGACGGTCAGCAAGAGAACGAAAACCAAGAAGACCACGCCTTTCCCCGCGCCTACTTCAGATGCCTGGGACAGCTTATGCAATCGTTGACCTCCTCCGAGAACCGGGTCTTGTTCCAAGGGGGCACCGCCGTCGGGAGGCGCAGCAGGCTACTGCACTAAACGCTCTTGGTCGATGGCTGAACCGCCCCAGCCTGTGTTACAAGATACAGGAAAGCGTCCAGAACGCACAGACTAAATTGGAGTGAAAAGTCGATGCCAGCATTTAAGGTACACCTCCTGCAACCCACCGACCGGCGCGAGCTGGAGGAATATCTGCGCCTTTACCGGCGCTGTTTCAACCCCGACGAGCGCGTCAGCCCGCAAATTCTGCGCTGGGTGATTCAGCCCTCGCCGGCGAGGGTTAACCCGGTTCATCTGTTCGCGGCTTATCTTGGGGGAAGCCTAGTGGGTGGCGCCTGCACGCTGGTGCTGCCGGCGTTTCGAGTAGTGTTTGGCAGTTATCTGTTTGTCGATCCGATGCAGCGGGGACGGGGACTCGGCGCCAAAATCCTGCGCGAGGTGTTGCGTCAGGAACGCCGCGGCGCCCACGGGTGGAACTGGAGGGCGTACGGTGAAGTCACGGCCAGTTCCGGAGACCGCTGGCACCGGCTCCTGGCGCGGGTGGGCTTCCGCTTCTTCAAGCACCCCTGGCCGCTGGGCTCGTACCAGAATCCGCGCAAGATGATCCCTGGCCGTCTATGCTACTTCCCTTACCGAGCCAAGCCTCCCGCGCGGTTCTCGCAACCCGCCATGTTGGCTTACATACACGCGTTGTTCTACGGCTCTGAGGCCATGCACCGCCACCTGCTGCCGCGGCTCAAGAACTTCATTCGTCTGGACGCGTAGCGCCCGCCTCCAGGCGGGCACTCGTCTACCGGCCTCCCGATTTCATCGGGAGAGGTTCCGCTTGGCGTTACGCGATCCACTACCCCGCACGATGGGGAGTCTTCTCGCCGGCCGCCTCGCGCGCCTTCCAAACCTGGTTCACGTCGCCCATCACCACCAGCACGTCGCCTGCGGAAAGTTCCGCGTCACCCTGGGGATTGTATTTCATCTCTCCGCTGGGCTTGCGCAAGCCCAGCGCGAGCAGGTCAAAATGCGAATGTAGCTTGATCTCCTGGAGGGTCTTGCCGACCCACGGGGAATCGGCGCGAACCGAGATCTCGTCAACGCGCATGCTTTTCACCTGGTCTCGCAACATCAGGTCCAGGAAGCCGACGACGCAGGGGCGGATGAGTTCCGAGGCCAGCCGCATGCCACCGATCATGTTGGGAGAAACGGCGGAGGTGGCGCCAGCACGGATCAGCTTGTCAGCCATCTTGGCTTCGGTGCAGCGGGCGACAATGCGGAGGGTGGGACTCACCTGGCGGGCGGTGACGGTGACCATCAGATTGTCTTTATCCTCGGACAGGACGGTGACCAGCCCGCGGGCCCGGGCGAGGCCGGCGGTGGCGAGAATCTCTTCGTCCGCCGCATCGCCTTGCAGCACGGGGAACTCGCCCAGGTGCTGAATCTTCTCCAGACGCCCCGCGTCGTGATCGATCACCACAAAGTTGTGGCCGGTCTTGAGAAGTTCCTGGACGACGTAGTGGCCGGTCTCACCCGCGCCGCAGACGATGAAGTGGTCGTGCATATCCCGGATTTGTTTCAGCATCTTCCTTCTCCGAAAAATGTCCTTGAGCTCACCCTCCACAATGAACGCCGTAGACGTGGAAAAGACGTAGAGCATGATTCCAATCCCAAAGAGGATGACGAAGATATTGAACAGGCGCAGCGAGGGATGGCGACCGGTGTCCACCACCTCACCATATCCCACCGTGGCAAAGGTGATAACGGCCATGTAGATGGCGTCGAGGAGGGTTACCTCCGGCCCGCCGAACCATCGGTAGCCCACCACTGCGACCATCACCACAATGCAGAGGAGCAGCAGGGATAACACGAATTGCCGTCGGAGGTTCATCGCTCGGAATTCTCCCCAGGTCTCGCCTCAAGCCGGGGCGTATCTTAACACAGGCGACCTGGAAGAATAGGTGGCGCGGCCGTCCCGGCGGCCAAGCCGGCAAGATGCCGGCGCTACACGTGCGCTGCGGCGTCAGTTCAATCCCCGAGATGCTTCCGATACTGTTCCAGAAGATAGTTATCCGTCATGCCGGCGATGTAGTCGCAGACAACGCGGTGGGTGGTTTCCCGCTGGATTTTAGCGAAGTAGGAGGCGGGCAGACTGCGCGGGTGCTTGAGATAGTATTCGAACAGCCGCCCCATGCGCTTGACGATTTTCTTCCGCTCCACCTCGATGTTCGGGTGGGAGTAAAGATGCTGATAGAGGAAGTCTTTCAGGCGCTGGTTCTCGCGCGCCAACCGCGAGCCGAGTCTCACCAAGCGTGTCCCGTGCGCGCGCACATCGGGGACTGACCGCACGTTGACTTTGGCAAGGCACTCGCGAGTCGTCTCAATCAGGTCGGTCACCAGCGCGTCCATCAGGCGTTTGAGCGCCTCATTGAACTTCAGCTTTTCCAGCGCAGACGGGTATTTCCGGTCGATGGCGCGGAACAGGGTATCGAAGAGCGGGAGGCCCTCGCGGATCGCGGGCAGGGTAAGGAGCTTCGATTCGTAGCCGTCGTCCAGGTCAGCGCAGTTGTACGCGATTTCGTCGGTGGGATCGATCAACTGCGCTTCCAGCAGCGGCCGCTGATCTAAGCGATACTCGCGAAGCTCCGGGTAATGTTCAGGGTCATAGTGGCGGGAGTGCTTGATAATTCCTTCCCGGACCTCGTAGGTAAGGTTCAGGCCAGGGAACTCCACGTACTTCTGCTCGAAGTTTTGGACAATGCGCAGGGCGTGGAGGTTATGGTCGAAGGTATCCTGGCAGCGCTGCATCAGCCGGTCGAGCTCGGATTCGCCAGCGTGGCCAAAGGGCGGGTGGCCCACGTCGTGCACCAGCGCCAAGGCTTCGACGAGCTCAGTATTCAGGCCCAGCGCCTTCGCCACAGTGCGGCTGATCTGCGCCACTTCCAGTGTGTGCGTCAGACGGTTGCGAAAATGGTCCGAGTAGCGGCGCGTGAATACCTGGGTCTTGTCCTCCAGACGCCGGAAAGCCCGCGAGTGGATGATCCGGTCGCGGTCTCGCTCATAATCGCTGCGATAGGGATGCGCCGGCTCGGGATAACGCCGCCCCTGCGTCTCCTCCGCGCGCATGGCGTAGGGGGCAAGATCCGGCCGACGGTCGTGAACCATCATTTCCTCTGGCGGCACAGACCACAGGACTATAGCACATCGTCGGCCCAGAACGAGCAGGACGCAGCCAGCAAGATATGCGTCGGCAACGGCCCTCCGCAGTGGTGGAGCCGACTGTCGGTGGATTGCGTGGAAGCTCGCTTCTGCACCTGGACGAAGAAAGTTGCGGCAGGCCAAGGCAGCAGCAAGCTGCCACATCCCATCGGTTGCGCTTGATTCCGAGAAGCAGGCAGCCTATAAGCACTGGGTAAGAGGAGGCGAATGGGTTATGAGGCGCTGGCCTAAGAGCGTGCCGTGGCTGTTTGTCCTAGCAACACTGGGGTCGAGCCTTGCCCTCGCTCAGAGTGCGCCGAGCCCATCCGCGAATCTCCTGCTGATCAACGGCCACATCTACACCTCGAATCCCGCACGGCCGTGGGTGAAGGCCATCGCCCTCCGGGGCGAGAAGATCATCGCGGTTGGCACGGAAGACGAGGTGGCAGAGTTTCGGGGGCCGAAGACGCAGGTCATCGATCTGGCCGGGCGCATGGCCATGCCGGGGATCATCGACAGCCATTTGCACTTCTTGGGGGGAAGCCAAGCTCTGGACGAGGTGAATCTGGACGACGACAGCACCCTGGAGGAAGTGAAGCGACGCATCCGGGATTACTCAGCGGCGCACCGCGATCGCCCCTGGGTGCTCGGCCGCGGTTGGTATTACGACGTGTTCAAGCCAGCACTGCTACCCACGAAGCAGATCCTGGATGAGATCGTTCCTGACCGGCCTGTCGTGCTCACGTGCTTTGACGGCCACAGCGTTTGGGTGAACTCTCGCGCCCTGGCTATGGCGGGCATTACGAAGGACACCCCCGATCCAGTGGAGGCCGGCGTCAAGGTGGGGGAGATCGTTCACGATCCCGGAACAGGAGAGCCAACGGGAGTTCTGAAGGAAGGCGCGATCGGGCTGGTGCGCCGGATGATCCCCGAACCCAGCCGGGAGGAGAAGCTGGAGGCACTTCGGCGCGGGCTCAAAGAAGCCAGCCGTCACGGTGTGACCAGCGTTGTGGACGCCTCCGGCAGCATCGAGGATATGGAGCTGTACGACGAGTTGCGACGGCGAGGCGAGCTGACCGTTCGAACCTATATGTCGCTGATGATGGAGGCGGAGCTTACAGAGAAAACGCTCGCAACTTACGAGGAAGCCCGCCGGCGCTACCAGGACGACAGGATTCGCGCCGGTGCAATCAAGGCTTTCATGGACGGCGTGGTGGAGTCCTACACGGCGGCCATGCTCGAACCCTATGCGGACAATCCAAAGCTGATAGGATCGACAAACTACAAACCGCAGCAATTCCGGAAGAACGTGCTGGAACTCGACCGCCAGCATTTCCAGTTGATGACGCACGCCATCGGTGACCGCGCCATCCGCATCGTCCTGGACGCCTATCAGGCAGCCGAGCAAACCAACGGCCCCCGCGACCGCAGGTTCCGCATCGAGCACATCGAGATTACTACCCCTGAGGACATTGCGCGGTTCGGCCGGCTGGGGGTGATCGCCAGCATGCAGCCGTACCATTGCTATCCGAACACGGACACCGTGGAGACTTGGGGCGGGCACATCGGGCCAGTACGTCTGCCTTACTCATTTCCCTAGCATGACCTGCTTCGCACCGGAGCGAAACTAGTTTCTGGGAGTGACTGGCCGGTGGTTTCGGTCGATCCTTTTATTGGAGTTCAGAACGCCGTTACCCGCCAGGACGTGAACGGCCAGCCGTCCGGTGGCTGGGTGGGCCACCAGCGTGTGACGCTCGAGCAGGCGCTGGCGGCTTCAGAGCCTGTGTGAGAACTCGGCATACCGCGTGCTCGGAGTGGGGGCGAGGAGGCCGGCGATGAGATTTCTGCCCTATAGTCCCGAGCCAGCTTACCTGTGGCCGCCCACGGTGCGGGAGGTG
>Ga0315280_10002101_pt1 | contig 32787 bp, 34 predicted proteins | sample YL17G06_40_MG_FD_203697 | JGI IMG/M metagenome (GOLD analysis project Ga0315280, IMG submission 203697) | Sediment microbial communities from Yellowstone Lake, YNP, Wyoming, USA - YL17G06_40 | ecosystem: Environmental > Aquatic > Freshwater > Lake > Sediment | place: USA: Wyoming | collected...
CCTTGGCATCAGTTCCCTCGTTCCCTCCCGGGTCTGAACAATGCTGAATTGGCATTCCATTTTGAATAAAGCCTGCCGTCGCCCATGTTATATTTATGTGACGGTTAGCACTCTGCGAAAATCGGTGATTATTTGAAAAATGTGACACATTGGGTAGTTCATTTTCAGGGAAATGGATTCCCTAAAAGAGGAAGGACATGAAGAAACTGACGATTCGTGAAACGCGTCAATCTCTATCCCACCTGGACCGTTTGTTAGCGGTTGAGGGAGAAATGATGATCACCCGCCGTGGAGAGGCGATCGCTCGCGTGGTGGGGGTCGCCCAGAAGAGGTCAATTCCATCTCACAGAGATCTCCGCGAGAAGATGCCTCGACTGCGCAAAGGAAGCGAAAAAATGGTTCGTGAAGATAGGGATGCAAGATGAGAGAGATTATCTATTTCGATACAAGCGCCCTGGCCAAATGGTATCTTAATGAAGCAAGATCCAATGATGTTGAGAAATATATCCAAGAGCACGGGCCTGTTGATATTAACGAACTCACCGTAGTGGAGATGCGGTCCCTTCTCGCCAGACGGCGCAGAGAGAGGCACATCGATCCAAAGACTGAGATAAAAATGTTTGCGACCTTCGAAGAAGATATTCGCCAGAAGTTCCTCATCCTCCATCCCTTGCCGTAAGGTCTTGTAACAGGCGCTGTGAATCTTCTGTCGGTTCATTCTGAGGTTCCCCTCAAGACGCTCGATGCTTTACACCTTGTGATGGCAAAGGAAATTCAGGCAGAGATCCTTGCGACGGCGGACCGAATCATGATTGCTGGTGCTAAGGCAATGGGTTTTTCAGTGGCAGGGTTCGATTAAAGAGGAATTCCTAATTGGACAGTTTATTGGATCATCTTTTTGAATTCTTCTTCAGTTAAGACTTTAATCCCTAATTCTTTGGCTTTGTCGAATTTGGAACCAGGGTCTTCGCCCGCCACCACAAAGTCAACCTTCTTCGAAACGCTGGAGGCGGTCATTCCTCCGAGGGATTCCACCAGGTTTCGGGCTTCGTCTCTACCGATTTCCTTGAGGGCTCCTGTGAAAACAAAAGTCTTCCCTATTAGTTTTCCCTTCTCCTTTGCCTTGGGTTCGATCACCTTCACCCCTGCCTTCCTCAATCGTTCGATGGATTCTTTGTTCTTCTTATCCCTGAAGAATTGATGCACACTGGCTGCAACTTCGGGGCCTATCCCTTCTACCTCCATGAGGTCCTCTTCCGAGAGGTGGAAGAAACCGTCCAACCGTGTGAATTGACGAGCCAGGTCTTCTGCAGTGGTTTCACCGACGTGACGAATGCCAAGGGCATAAAGAAACTTCGATAGGGGCTTCGTCTTGCTCTTCTCAATGGCATCGATGATGTTTTGGGCTGATTTATCTGCCATCCGCTCCAATTCGATGAGTTCTTTTTTATTGATGTAGTAAATGTCTGCGACGTCCTTGACTAAACCTTTGTCTACCAACTGGTCAATCAGTTTCACGCCAAGACCTTCGATATCCATTGCCCGTTTAGAGGCAAAATGTTTGATCCGGCCTTTCAATTGAGCTGGGCAGTCCAGACCGATGCACCGGTGAGTGGCCTCTTCCTTGATCACGTCTGCATCGCAGACAGGGCATTTGGACGGCATTTCAAACTTTTTTTCTTTCCCGGTTCGCTTCGATGTGACCACTTGGACCACTTCCGGAATCACATCTCCTGCCCTCTGGATGACCACTGAGTCGCCAACTCTCACATCCTTCTTCTCAATCTCATCCTGATTGTGAAGGGTGGCCCGGCTGACCTCTACCCCTCCCACTTTCACTGGCTCCATCACAGCCACTGGCGTGAGGGCTCCGGTCCTCCCCACTTGGACGACAATGTCCAATATTTTTGTCGTCTCCTGTTTGGGTTGAAATTTAAAGGCCAGTGCCCAGCGAGGGCTTCGAGAGATTTCACCCAATCTCGTTTGGAGATCGAGACGATCGACCTTGATCACAATTCCATCGATCTCGTAGGGAAGGGTTTCTCTCCTTTCGTTCATTTGATGATAGTAATCGAGCACCTTATCAATATTTTGACATCTCCCGATATGGGGATTAATCCTTAAACCCCATTTTGAAAGGGTCTTGAGGATCTCCCAATGGGTCTTAAATGTTCGACCTCTGACCTCACCGAGACCGTAACAATAGATTTCGAGAGGCCGTTCCCGCGTGATCTTTGAATCGAGTTGCCGAACTGAGCCGGCAGCCGCATTTCGCGGATTGGCAAAAGGAGGTTCGTCCGTCTCTTCGCGCCTGCGGTTGAGCTCCTTGAACTTACTGATCTGGATGATCACTTCACCTCGAACCTCCAATCGTTCTGGGACCGGAACTTCCTTTCGAATCAGCTGAAGCGGGATGGTTTTAATGGTGCGCAAGTTCTGGGTGATGTTTTCACCGTTGACCCCATCCCCGCGGGTGGAACCCACTATAAACTGGCCGCGTTCATAAACAAGTTCAACAGCTAGGCCATCGAGCTTGGGTTCTGCTACATACTCAACGTCCGCAGCCGATCCTAAAAATTTTTTCACCCGTTTATCAAAATCCCTTGCCTCGGACTCATCGAAGGCATTCGCAAGGCTGAGCATGGGGATGGAGTGCCTGACGATTTCGAATGCTTCTAAAGGAGGTGCGCCCACCCTCTGAGTAGGTGAGTTGGGGGAGTGAAGTTCAGGATATTGCTCTTCGATTTTCTCAAGTTCCCTCAACAAACGGTCGTATTGTGCATCGGAGATTTCTGGCTGATCGAGGATATAATATCGGTAGTTGTGATATTCAATCTCTTCTCGGAGTTTATCTACTCTTTTTTTTAAGGCTTCTGATGCCATCTTGCCTTCCATTTTAGACAGGACGGGAGGCCTTGTCAAATGATTGGTGGGAAGAAAGTCATCTCGCAAAAACGAAGGTAGAAGAGGGTTTAACCCTGCACCCTATTGGGTACAGGCGTGGCATTCCGGCAGAGATTAGGGAGGTCAAATTTCTCGTCTGTTTGAAGCCCGCTATAGTAACCAAAGGTAAGAAATCCCTTACTAAAATTGCTTCCGGTCCGCATCTCAGAAAACGGATATCATCCCATAACTATATATTGTGTAAAGAAAGCTTTTTTGGAATAGATATTGGGCCCAGAAGGGATGAAGAAAAAAATGTATTAAGTATAAAATTTTACTTGACAAAATCAAATTTTGGGTATATTTCTAATCGTCAAGTGGAAAAAAGTGGGAAAAGGTGGTATGGTTAGCTGGAATAGGGGGATGAAACGATGTTCAGGGGTAGGTATGAGTATACCATAGACTCTAAAGGCCGGATCAGCATTCCTTCGAAATTTAGAGAGATCCTCAGTCAACAGTATGACGATCGTTTAGTTATCACCAACTACGACCATTGTCTGGTCGCCTTCCCTTTTCAAGAATGGTCTTTGATGGAGGAAAAAGTAAAAGACCTCCCTACGCTGAGCAAGGATGCCAGAGTATTTTTCAGGTTTTTTTATTCAAGCGGCATCGATTGTACGATCGATAGACAGGGAAGACTTCTCATTCCCCAGTCATTAAGGGATTATGCCAATCTTCAGAAGGACGTTGTGATGGTTGGTGGGGGAAAGAAGATTGAGATATGGAACAAGGAGCGTTGGGAGGAGGAGTTTCGAAAGTCTCAGGAGAGTTTTGATCGGGTTACCGAAACCCTGACCCATTTCGGTTTTTAGAGAGCGAAATAAAGATCGATGGGATTTGAACATATCCCTGTTTTAGTTGAAGAGGTCATGACGCTTTTACGATGCGAACCTGACCGAACCTATGTCGATGCTACATTGGGAGGAGGCGGACATACCTTAGAGATTTTGAGACGGACTGGACCCAGTGGGACCGTTATAGGGTTGGATTGGGATGAAGAGGCCATCTACGAAGCGAAAAAAACATTAATGCCATTTGGTGAACGGGTAAAAATATTTCGAGAAAATTTTATTCATCTCCCTGAATTATTAAGGGAGATAAAGGTAGAACAGGTCGATGGAATATTGCTTGATTTAGGTCTCTCTTCCTTTCAATTGGAGAAGGGTGAGAGGGGATTCAGTTTTTTAAAGGAGGGTCCAATGGATATGAGAATGGATCAACGGTTGGACCAAACAGCAACCTACCTGGTCAACCATCTCTCTGCGGATGAGTTGAAAGATATTCTCTATAAATATGGGGAGGAGAGGTGGGCGAAGCGGATTGCGAGGGCCATCGTTCGAGAGAGAGAACGAAATTCTATCGAGACGACTCAAAGATTGAGAGCGATCGCCCATCATGCCATTCCAAGACGATATCATCCCCGGAAGATCGACCCGGCGACGAAAACCTTTCAAGCCCTTCGAATCAAGGTGAACGACGAGCTGGAAAATTTGAGAAAAGTATTGGACACCGGGTGGAGACTCTTAAGAAAGGGAGGACGGGTGTGCGTCATCTCTTTTCATTCCCTCGAAGATCGGATGGTCAAAGAGACTTTCCGGAGGTTGGAGAGGGGAGGGGATGAAGGCTCAAGTCCAGGGCCAGTGCTTCGTATTATTACAAAAAAGCCTGTCACGCCTTCTCAGGAGGAGCAAAGGAGAAACCCCCGATCTCGTAGTGCCAAACTAAGGTGCGCAGAGAGGATTTAAAGAAACCCGGAGGAGCTTTAAATGGCGAAGGCCATGAGCAGGAGTGAAGATCGAATTCTTTGGACAGAAGAAGGTTCAAAGGCCAGACCCATCCCTGCAAAATTTAGCCTCCTCCTTTTTTCCATCCTCCTCACGCTTTTTTTCATCGGGGGCTCCCTGTTCTATGTCTGGTCAAGGATTCAAGTGATCCAGTTAGGATACGAGATCTCAAACGCCCTGAAGAAGGAGAGGGCACTCACCGAAGCCAATAAGAAGTTGCGGTTAGAGATTGCAACGCTCAAATCCTACGCACGAATTGAGAAAATAGCGGCGGAGGAGCTGAGAATGGTCAAACCCAAACCCGATCAGGTGATTGTGATCCGATGAAACGGAAATCCATTAATTGGTTTAAGGTCAGGATCATCTTCATCTCGTGTCTTCTCTTCTTTTGCTTCGTTATCATTGTGGGGAGGATGTTTCAGCTTCAGGTGCTGGAAAAGGAACAGCTCTATAAACTGGCTGCCCAACAGCATCAAGTTCAAATACCTTTCGGCCCGAAACGGGGGACCGTTTACGACCGGAAGGGAAATGAATTGGCGGTCAGCATCGAGGTCGATTCGGTTTATGGAGACACTCGAAAAGTCGTTGAGGCAGAAAAGGCGGCCAACGAGCTTGCTTTAATCCTCCAGATCGATCGAGGTGAATTGAAAAGGAGGTTAAAAAGCCGCCGGCCCTTCGAATGGGTTCAGAGAAGGGTGTCCCCGAAAGAGGTTGAACAGGTCAAAACCCTAGGCCTTCCCGGCATCTCCTTCATAAAAGAGAATCAACGATTCTATCCCAATTCCCAACTGGCTGCCCATGTCATTGGTTTTGTCGGCCTCGATTCCAAAGGTCTGGAGGGAGTGGAATTCCAGTACGATGCCTTGCTTAATGGACAGAACCATGTATTGACGATGGCAAGAGACGCCCATGGTCGGGAGATTGCGATGGGCGAGGCTCCTTTCGAGAAAGAAGATCATCATCGGAATATCTTTCTTACCTTGGACAAACACATCCAACATGTGGCCGAGACAGAGTTGGGCCGATCAGTCGATAAGTGGGGAGCGAAGGGAGGGATGGTGATCGCCATGGATCCCATGACCGGAAAGATTCTGGCCATGGCCTCCTATCCCGTTTTCAATCCAAACCAGTTTATTCAATACCGGTCCAGGTGCTGGAGGAATCGAGCCATCTGTGATGCCTTTGAACCGGGTTCCCTTTTTAAAACCTTTCTCGCAGCGGCCGCGTTGGAGGAGAAGGTGGTCCGCCCCTTCGATTCTTTCTTTTGCGAAAACGGGGCCTATAAGGTCTATGACCGAACAATTCACGATCACTCCAAGTACGGCTGGCTTACCTTTCAGCAGATCATCAAATTCTCCAGTAACATCGGTGCATCGAAGGTGGGCGAGAAGATGGGAAAGGAAAACTTCTACCGGTATATTGCCGCTTTCGGATTCGGGGAAAAAACACGAATCGGCCTCCCCGGCGAGGCAAGGGGAATCGTCCACCATCCAAGATATTGGTCTCCGGTTGCTCTGGACACGATCTCGTATGGCCAGGGGATCTCCGTCACAGGAATTCAGTTAGTGACTGCCCTATCGGCCATCGCCAATGGTGGATTCCTGATGAAGCCCTATATCGTGGAGAGGATTACCGATGAGAAAGGTGAAGTTGTCCGTTCCTTTCAGCCTGAAGTGGTCAGAAGAGTGATTTCAGAAGAGACGGCAAAAAAAATGGTGGCACTGCTCAAAACGACCACAGAGAAAGGTGGGACAGGGGAAGGGGCGGTACCGATAGGATATGAAGTGGCAGGAAAGACAGGAACAGCACAGAAAGTTGACACTTTATTAAGTGGGTACTCTGAAGATCGCTATACCAGCGGATTTATGGGGTTTGCACCCGTGGATGATCCCAAGCTCGTTCTCTTAGTCGTGATCGATGAACCTCAAGGAGCCAACTACGGAGGGGTCGTGGCTGCACCTGTATTTAAGACGATGATGGAGAAGGTACTTTCTTACCTCGATGTCTTTCCAAAGGGAACTCTGGTTGTGAAGAATGAGATCGATTCTGTCTCTATTAAAGAAGCCTCGGAGACCACACCTTTGATCGAGGCGGTGAAGGTGGGCGAGGGAGTGGAGAGGGTCGTAATGCCGGACCTCACAGGATTGTCGATGCGTAATGCATTGAGTCGTATGGAAGGGAAGGGATTGATCATTAAGGTCTCGGGAAACGGAAAGGTAGTGGAACAAACCCCAAAGCCTGGGAGGCTGATTGAGAAGGGAGATATCTGCTATTTGAAATTTCATTATCACTCATAATCCCCCTTCGGGTAGGGAGACCGTGTCGTAATCATGATGGAGAATGGATTCCGACGGAACAGACAGTCAGGTCCTTCAGCTTTAGAATGCGGTCGTTTAAAGTTATGGGTAATCGGTGTTCTTAGAAATGGAATCCTTTTCATGGCCTTGCAGCCCCGACGCTGAGCGATGAAAGGTTCCCGCTCTAAAGCTTCATCACCCGACCGCCTGTTCCGTGTTGAAGCGGAAGTAGACTCTCGTTGGTTGGGACACAGCCTCAGGGGGGTGGGGGGATTAAATGTGGAGAGCCCTCCACTTCATGGGGTAGAAGTGAGAGCGCTCAAGGCATAGCATTTCAGTGATGATGGAACTGACAAAGTTATTAGAAGGAGTTGAGATCGGAACGATTACTGGAGAGCCTTTAAAGGAGATCGAAGGGATCGCTTACCATTCCCATCGGGTGGAGAAAGGGTTCCTCTTTGCGGCCATTCGAGGAATGGAGGTGGATGGGCACCAATTTATCGGGGAGGCGATCCAGAACGGCGCAGAGGCCATCCTGTTGGAGGAAGAACGGGAGATTGCCAATCGAACCATGATCTCCGTACCCGATAGCCGCCAGGCCCTGGCAAAGATTTCATCAAATTTTTATGGGAACCCCTCGTCTCAGGTTAACTTGATTGGGATCACTGGAACCAACGGGAAAACAACGACTACCTATCTCCTCGAGTCGATTTTAAAAAGGGTCGGATATTCGGTAGGCGTCATCGGGACGATCGATTATCGGTTCGGTCAAAAGAAAACGCAGGCACCTCACACCACGCCGGAATCCTTAGATCTCCAAAGGATCTTGTGGGAAATGGTGAGGGAGGGGGTTTCCCATGTGATCATGGAGGTCTCCTCCCACGGGCTCGACCTCGACCGGGTTTTTGGATGCCAGTTTGATGGCGTGATCTTCACTAATCTCACCTCTGAGCATCTCGATTATCATAAGACCCTGAAACAATATTTTGAGAGTAAGAAGAAACTCTTCTCGGACTCCTTAATGAAAAGCCATAAGAACAGACGTTTTGCCGTGACGAACCATGACGACCCGAGAGGGGAGGATATCGTGGAGGGAATTGCCCTTCCGGTCATACGCTATGGGCTGAACTCTTCCTGTGACGTCTCTGCGGATCAGGTGAGATCGAGCTTTGATGGCCTTTCCTTTCGGGTGAAAACTCCTAAGGGCGAATTCCAGATCCATTCGAAGTTGGTCGGTGGGTTCAATCTCTATAACATCCTGGCTGCCGTGGCGACGGGGATGGCCATGGATATCCCCCTGGAAACCCTGAAGGACGGGATAGAATTCTTGAACGGGGTTCCAGGACGTTTTGAGAAGGTGGAGAATCGAAAAGGAATTCATCTCGTCGTGGACTACGCTCATACTCCCGATGCACTGGAACGAGCCCTGTTGGGAGCAAGAGGCATCTTTGAAGGAACCGTCTGCGGTCATTTCCTGAGGGACGAAAAGATGATCACGGTTTTTGGATGTGGTGGGGATCGGGATCGAACGAAGCGGCCTTTGATGGGAGAAGTGGCGGGGAGGTACAGTGATCTTGCCATTCTCACATCGGACAATCCAAGAACAGAAGATCCTTTAGCCATCATGGATGAGGTGGAAAAAGGGTTTAAATCTATTCCCTTGGAGGAGTTGCATCAGGATGAAATCAGCTCATGGAGATCAAAGAAGGGATATCTGAAAATCCCGGATCGTAGGGAGGCCATTCGGATGGCAATCCAACTGGCCCGACCCATGGATACCGTTCTCATTGCTGGCAAAGGCCATGAGGATTACCAGATCATCGGAAAGAAGAAATTTCCTTTCGACGATCGGGTCGAGGCCAGGAAGGCTTTGGAGGGAGAGTGATCCTTTTCATCGAAGAGGTTTTGAGGGCAACAGGAGGGAAACTGCTCCAAGGGGAAGGGAATACCTCCTTTAAGGGGTTCTCCACAGATTCAAGAACGGTAGCTGAAGGAGAACTTTTCGTTGCCCTGAAAGGGACTCGTTTCGATGGCCACCATTACGCTTTGGAGGCTTTGGGAAAAAAGGCAGGAGGCGTGGTGATCGAGGAGGATAAGGTCGGAGATATTCGTTGGAATGGTTATCGACCCAAGGCCGTGATTGCTGTAAAGGACACCCTTCGTGCCTTAGGAGACCTTGCTCATGACAGAAGATGCAAATATCGTATCCCCGTGGTGGCATTGACTGGGAGCAACGGGAAGACGACAACGAAGGAGATGATCTCAGCTTGCCTTGAGACGACCTTCCCCATTCTCAAGACCATGGGAAACTTGAACAACCTCATCGGACTTCCTCTCACCCTCCTGAACTTAACAGAGAAAGAGAGAGTGGCGGTCCTCGAAATGGGGATGAACATGCCGGGTGAAATCCGAAGGCTGACCGAGATCGCGGAACCCGATGTAGGACTGATCACCAACATTCAAAAGGTTCATCTCGAAGGCATGGGAAGTATAGAAAGGTTGGAGGAGGAGAAAGGAGAGCTCTTCCGGAGGATGAGGCAGGATGGAACGATTCTGGTGAATCAGGACGATCCACGGGTGATCCATTTGGCGAGGGAGTTTTCTGGCCAGAAGATTACCTTCGGGGTTGAGAACCCTGCGGATGTGATGGCTAAGGAGATTCAGCTCAGGGGAGCCCAGGGAACCTCTTTTACTCTGATCTTTGAAGGGGATTTGATGGAGATTGTCCTTCCGTTATTGGGAAGGCACTTTGTCCTGAATGCCCTATCTGCCGTCGCCGTAGCGAGCCTCTTCGGAATCGAGATGAAGGAGATAAAGGAAGCCCTCGAACACTTTCAGCCCTTTCCTATGAGGATGGAGATCATCCACCTCGAGGGGGGAAAGACCCTGATCAACGACGCCTACAATGCCAATCCCAAATCAATGGAACTTGCTCTGGAAATGCTCTCAGAGGTTAAGGGAAAGGGTAGGGCCATCGCTGTGTTGGGCGATATGTTGGAATTGGGGGATTTTACCGAGGAAGCCCATCAACAGATAGGCCAGAAGGTGAGAGAGCTCTCGATCGACCTCCTTCTTACCTTGGGTGAATGGGCGCCCATTGTTGTAGAATCTGCGATTCGTCATGGATTTTTGCCGGAGAAGGCAAGGGTCATGGAGAATCATTCAGAGGCCATCTCGATTCTAAAAAAATTCATTCGGGAAGGGGATTGGATATTGATCAAGGGTTCAAGGAGGATGGGGATGGAGAAGATCGTTGAAGGTTTAACCGAGAGGAGGACTTGAAGGAATGCTTTATCATCTCCTTTATCCTCTTCATGAGTATTTCTCCTTTTTCAATGTCTTCCGATATATCACCTTCAGGACGATCTATGCGATTTTAACCGCCCTCCTCATCAGTTTTGTCATCGGTCCCTGGTTGATCAAAAAGTTAAAGGCCTTTCAGATTCAGCAGGTGGTGAGGGAAGACGTTCCCTCGCGACACTTGGCGAAAAACGGAACTCCCACCATGGGCGGAAGCCTCATCCTTGCCGCAATTCTCATCCCAACCCTTTGCTGGTCCGACCTGACCAATCGGTATATCTGGACTGTTCTATTGACCACGTTGGGCTTTGGGGTTCTGGGGTTTTTGGACGACTATAAAAAGGTCCGGGATAAGAACGGGATCGGCATCAAGGCTCGATATAAATTCCCTATCCAGATCGGCATGGGTCTTATCATCAGCCTGGTCCTGTTCTACGCCTTCGACCACGATTCGAGGCTGATCTTTCCTTTCTTTAAAAAGGTGATGCCGGACTTGGGGGATTGGTACGTGCTTTTTGCCATGCTCGTGATCGTTGGTGCAGCCAATGCGGTCAACCTGACCGATGGCCTGGATGGATTGGCGATCGGACCCGTGCTCATCGCGAGTGCGACCTTTATGCTTTTTTGCTATCTTGCGGGTAACTACCGCTTCGCCAGCTATCTTCAGATCCCGTTTGTCAAAGGCGGCGGAGAGTTGACGATTGTATGCGGAGCCCTGGTCGGTTCCGGTCTGGGTTTCCTCTGGTTCAACACCTATCCGGCACAGGTCTTTATGGGTGATGTCGGTTCTCTGTCATTGGGTGCGGCATTAGGAACGATCGCTGTCATTATAAAGCAGGAAATCCTCCTGGTGATCGTTGGTGGGATTTTTGTGATTGAGGCCCTATCGGTCATTATCCAGGTAGTCTCTTATCAATTACGGAAGAAACGGATCTTCCGAATGGCGCCCATCCATCATCATTTTGAATTGAAAGGTTGGGCCGAACCCAAGATCATTGTCCGGTTCTGGATCATCGGTATTATTCTTGGACTGGTAGCGATCAGCACATTGAAGCTCAGGTAAGACGAATGTCAAATGTCAAATACCAAATGTCAAAGGAAGTTCAAATGTCAAAATCAAAATGTCAAATGAAACCAAAAATTCAGAGTAAGGGTAAGAAAATCCAAGGTTGAGGCTAAGGCTAAGGTTGAGAAAAAACTTAACCTCAACCTAAACCTTAACCTGCACGAAGTGCGAAAACCTCAACCTTTATTCCAGACTTTGGCCTTTGGCATTTGACATTCTGTTTATGACAAAAGAGATGGATCTTGACGGCAGAAAAGTATTGGTGGTCGGCCTAGCCCGAACAGGATTGGCTACGATAAAATTTCTTAGGACCAAAGGCTCGATCGTGAGCACCACGGAGATGAAACCGAAGGAAGAGATGAAGGAAGCTCTCCAGGAATTGGAGGAGATGAATATCCCGATGGAATGGGGTGGCCATCGAACAGAAACGTTTCTCAAACAGAACCTCATTGTGGTGAGCCCAGGGGTTGCCCCGAACATCGAACCCATTCAGAAGGCGTTGGAGAAAGGGATTCCGGTCATCAGTGAGGTTGAACTGGCTTACCATTTCATTCACATCCCCGTCATCGCGGTGACCGGGACGAACGGAAAGACAACGACCACTCTACTGATCGGTGAGATGCTGAAAGAAGATGGGAGGAGAGTAGGGGTAGGTGGCAATGTAGGAGACCCGTTGATCCTTTTTGCAGAGGGCGAAAATCGATGGGAGATGTTGGTGGCTGAGATCTCCAGTTTTCAATTGGAGGGAATCGAAGACTTTCGGCCCACCTTTTCCGTTCTGCTCAATATCACGGAGGATCATCTCGATCGCTACGTCCGATATTCAGACTATATCTGGGCGAAGGCCAGAATTTTTGCAAATCAAAATTCTGGAGATACGGCTCTTCTCAACAAAGATGATCCGATCGTCATGGATCTTCAGAAAAGTGTGAAGGCGAAGAAACTCTTTTTCAGCCTGAGCGAGAGACTTGATGAGGGCGCCTTTTCAGATGGGCAAACCATTATCCTCAGGCTTGGGGGGAGAGAAGAAGCCTATTCTTTAGCAAAGGCTCGCTTGAAGGGGATTCACAATGTGGAAAATATGATGGCTGCTCTCACCACTGCGAGAGTTTTGAGCTGTTCACAAAAAGCGATTGAGACCGTATTGGACCGGTTTGAGGGTCTTGAACATCGTCTTGAATTTGTTCGGGAGATCGAAGGAATCCGTTATTACAATGACTCCAAGGGGACGAATGTGGGTTCGGTGGTCAAATCACTCCAGAGTTTTTCAGAACCCGTCATCCTAATCGCAGGTGGGAAGGATAAGAAAGGGGACCTGAGTCCTCTCAAGGGATTGATTCAAAGTCGAGTCAAGAGGTTGATCCTTATCGGAGAGGCTAAGGAGAGAATGGCCCGGGAATTCGAAGGATTGACGAATACGACCATGGCACGGACTCTGGAAGAAGCAGCGCTTCTCGCTTATCAAATGGCCGAGAAGGGAGAAGTGGTTCTTCTCTCACCGGCCTGTTCGAGTTTTGACATGTTCAAAGATTACAAAGAGAGGGGAAGAGTTTTCAAAGAGGCAGTCAAGCAACTGTAATTGCAAATTGCAAATCGCAAATTGCAGATTGGAAAATCTAGGATCTAAAATTTGAAATTTGAAATTGGGTCATGATGAAAGGAAAAGTTAGGTTCGACTTTATTCTGTTGATCGTTGCCCTCGCCTTAGTGGGCATCGGGATTGTGATGGTGTACAGCACCAGCGCGATCATCGCAGGAGATCGTTTCGGAGATCCTTACTACTTTTTGAAGAGGCAAGCCCTCTACGCAGGGATCGGTCTCGTCCTGATGATCCTCATGATTTTTTTCCCTTACGAGATTTTGAAACGATTGGCTTATCCCATCCTCATCCTTTCCATCCTTTTCCTGATCGCCGTATTGATTCCAAATATAGGCCATCGGGCAGGTGGATCGATGCGTTGGTTAAAGATTCAGTCCTTTTCGTTTCAACCTTCGGAATTCGCCAAGCTGGGGCTGATCATCTTTCTGGCGTACTTTTTGACCAAGAAAGAGGAAAAGATTCGGAGTTTCTCTTTTGGATTTCTTCCCACAGTCCTTCTTTCTGGTCTCGTCATTGTCCTCGTGGTAAGGGAACCCGATTTTGGGGCAGCCCTCTTTCTGACGGCAATGGTCTTTCTCCTTCTCTTCGTCAGCGGTGCCAGAGTGATCTACATTGTCGGTGCCTGTTTGCTCGCGGTCCCAGTGGTCTATTATTTCTTGATGAATGTGGGGTACCGTTATAAAAGACTGATGAGTTTCATCCGACCTTGGGAGGATCCCACTGGCACCAGTTTCCAGATCATTCAATCCTTTCTCTCCTTTGGTTCAGGAGGTCTCTTCGGATTGGGGCTGGGGGAGGGGAGACAGAAACTTTTCTTTCTCCCTGCTCCCCATACCGACTTTATCTTTTCCATCATCGGAGAGGAACTGGGATTGGTGGGTGCAATGGTTGTGGTGCTGCTCTTCTTCATCTTGACCTTAAGAGGGATCCACATCGGGCTCTCTCTCGAAGATCGATTTGGTGCTTATCTGGCATTGGGGATTACTCTGATGATCTCTCTTCAGGCGGTGATCAATATGGGCGTGGTTTTGGGACTGCTTCCAACAAAAGGGTTGACCCTCCCCCTGGTGAGTTATGGAGGGACGTCGTTGGTCACCAATTTGGTCGGGATAGGGATTCTTCTTCACCTTTCAACCCACATGGAACGGAGATAGTGAACCTCATTGAAAATGGGGAGTATAGTGGTCTTAAGAATTTTGCATTTTGCATAGAGGAATTACATGAGGTGCGTGATTGCCGGGGGCGGTACAGGAGGCCATCTTTTCCCTGGCATGGCGATTGCTGAGGCACTCGTTGAAAGGGAGACGGGGAACGAAGTCTTGTTTATCGGGACAGAGAGAGGAATAGAAGTTAGAGTATTGGCTGGAGGGAAGTTCCCTTTGAGAACGATCCAGGCCAAGCCCCTCAAAGGAAGGTCTCTTCCGGGGAAGGCAAAAGCCATTTGGAGCATTCCCATGGCGATCTTAGGAGCGATGTCGATTTTGAAGGATTTCCGTCCTCAGATCGTACTGGGCGTAGGAGGATATGCCTCAGGCCCGACTCTCCTGGCTGCATTCCTTCTCGGGATAAAGAGGGCAATCCACGAACAGAATTTGGTACCGGGGATGACCAATCGCATCCTGAGGTGGTTCAGCCAACGGATATTCGTCTCCTTCGATGAGACGAAGAAGTATTTTCCCGAGAGCAAGACGTTCGTTACTGGCAACCCGATCAGGAAGGAGATTTGTAAGGGGGCAGAGAGAAAGATGGGGGACCGGTTTACTCTCTTTATCTTTGGGGGAAGTGGAGGTGCTCACCGGATCAATGAGGCAATGGTGGAGACCTTGGGCCTCCTCCAACAGGAGAAGGCTTCTCTGAAGTTTATTCATCAGACAGGAAGTGCAGATGTCGATTTCGTATCGAAAGGTTATCAGGAGAGAGGATTTGAGGCATGGGTCAGGCCTTTCTTCGATGACATGGTGACATGTTACCAGGTCTCCGATCTGGTCATCTCCAGATCCGGGGCGAGCGCCATTGCGGAATTGGCAGTTTGTGGAAAGGCGGTGATCTTCATCCCCTATCCTTATGCGGCCCACAATCACCAGGTCATGAACGCACAGAAGCTGGTGGACCTTGGTGCGGCAAGGATGATTAGGGATGAGGAATTGAATGGTGCATTATTAGCCCAGAATATTCTCCACCTTTATAACCATCCGAAGGAGCGGAAGAAGATGGAGGAGGCGATGGGTCAAGTAGCCAGACCGAGGGCAGCACAGGAGATCGTGGATCATTGTTATGCGCTGGTTGGAGAGTAAGGACAATTTCAAATGCCAAAGTTCAAATGTCAAATCAATGACAAATGACAAAGTTCAAAGTTTGAAACAAACGCTAAGGCTGAGGTTTGAGGTTAAAGTTAGAAAGGTCAAATTCTAAACCTTAGCCTAAACCTTAACCTTGATCCGATTTTTGTCATTCATTTAGCATTTGCCTGCCTGCCGAAGCCTCGGCGCAGGCAGGGATTTTGACATTTGAACTTGAATTCTCAGTGAGCCATGTATCGAAGAGGAAGGATTCAACACATCCATTTTGTAGGCATCGGCGGGATCGGCATGAGCGGGATTGCTGAGGTCTTGCTCAATTTAGGCTATCACATCAGCGGTTCGGATATCAAAGAGACGGAAGTGACCCAAAGGCTCCAGGCCTTAGGATGTGATATCTCTTACGGTCATCGGAAGGAGAATGTGAAGGAGGCAGGTGTCGTAGTGGTATCCTCTGCAATCCGTCAAGGTAATCCTGAAGTCGAGGTGGCTGAGCAGAGACTCATTCCGGTCATTCCCCGGGCGGAAATGCTCGCGGAGTTGATGCGGATGAAAGTTGGGATTGCAATCGCAGGAACCCATGGGAAGACCACGACCACTTCCCTCATCGCAAGCGTCCTTGCCGCTGGTGGACTTGACCCCACCGTCGTGATTGGAGGGAGACTGAATAGTATCGGAAGCAGTGCGAGGCTGGGTCAGGGCGAATTCTTGGTGGCCGAAGCCGATGAGAGTGATGGTTCTTTTCTCAAACTGATGCCCACCATTGCGGTGGTGACCAACATTGATCCAGAGCATTTGGATTACTATAAGGGGATTGAAGAAATCAAGGAGACGTTCCTCAGTTTTTTGAATAAAATTCCCTTTTTCGGACTGGCTGTGCTATGCCTCGACCATCCCAACATTCAAAGCCTCATTCCGAGATTGAAGAAGCGTTTTACCACATACGGATTGACCACTCAGGCGGACTTCCAGGGGAAAGATATTGAATTCGAAGGACTTTCTACAAGCTTTGATGTGCTCCACCACCGTGAGGAAGTGGGGAGGTTGAAGCTTCAGATGCCAGGGCTACACAATGTCTACAATGCCTTAGCTACCTTGGCCACAGCCTTTGAACTTGGGATTTCTTTTCAAACCGTTCAGGAAACCCTCCGCGACTTTAGCGGGATTCAAAGACGGTTCCAGATTAAAGGAGAAAAGAAAGAAATCCTCATTGTGGATGACTATGGACACCATCCTGTAGAGATCATGGCCACGCTCAGGGCGGCAAGAAGGGGTTGGAATAGACGGATCGTCACAGTGTTTCAACCCCATCGGTATACCCGAACCCAAGCCCTGTTTCATGATTTTATGACTGCTTTCAACGACGCCGATGTCCTCATCCTCACAGATATCTACCCAGCAGGAGAGGATCGGATCGAGGGAGTGGAGGCCAAAGTACTCTTCGAAGGGATCCGTGAATACGGGCATAAGAACGTTACCTATTTCGCAGAGAAGAAGGAGATCATTGAGCATCTTCTTCGTGTGATCACCCCAGGGGACTTGGTGATCACCTTGGGAGCAGGAGATATCTGGCAGGTTGCAGACGAGTTGATGAAAAGACTGGAATGAGAGACATTTTCAATTTTCGATTTGCGAATGCCAATTTTTAAAGAACATTTCTTTTCAAAAACCGCAAATCGCAAATGGCAAATCGGCAATTGAAAGATGGTTGACTATAAGAAAGGGGCTTTGGGTCTGATCGAGGGAAAGGTTCTTTTGGATGCTCCCATGAGTCATTTTACCTCGATCAAAGTGGGTGGGCCAGCGGACAGTCTTTTCTTTCCAAAGAGCGTTGATGAGTTGAGGAAGGTAGTTCGATGCGCCCGGAAGAAGAACATTCCTTATCTGATTTTGGGGAAGGGTACAAACCTGGTTGTAAGGGACAAGGGGATACGGGGATGGGTGATCAGCCTGACCCAAGGGATGAAGAAGGTTCATATGGAAAGGGAAGTGATAGAGGCTGAAGCTGGTCTCCCCCTTCAACGGCTGGTTCAGATCTCCATCCAGAAGGAACTCGTAGGACTCGAACCCTTCTTTGGCATTCCAGGAACAGTGGGGGGTGGGTTAGCGATGAATGCCGGTGCATGGGGTTCCGAATTGAAGGACGTCGTCCTTTCCATCACCTTGATGAAGGAGGACGGAGAATCAATAGAAAGGCCCCGGTCCAGGCTGGAGTTTTCTTATCGAAGATTGGCCCTTCCGCCTTCTTGGATCATTCTCAAAGGAAGGTTTCAGCTGAAGAAGGGAAAGAAAGAGGAGATTCTTGAGCGGGTGAAATCTTATTTGGAGATGAAAAAGAGAACTCAACCCCTGGATTATCCCAGCGCTGGCTCCGTTTTCAAAAATCCCATACAAGGTTCTGCGGGAGAATGGATCGAAGAAGCAGGGCTGAAAGGGTTCAGGATGGGGCAAGCGATGGTTTCAGACCGTCATGCCAATTTCATTATCAATTTAGGAAAGGCAACGGCCGAAGAGGTGATCCATTTAATGGAGTGGGTAGAGAGGAAGATCTACGAGGAGAAGGGCATCTCCCTTGAGAGGGAGGTGAGGGTGGTAGGTGAGCCATAATGCGGATTATGGGATCAGGCGTGTGGAGTTTTGGCGGTAAGTAGATGAAGGAGCCATCACTCAAGAAGAAGAGAATCGGCGTGATGATGGGTGGTCTCTCTCGAGAGAGGGAGATTTCCCTGAAGACCGGAAAGGCCGTTCTCAAGGCCCTTATTGAAAAAGGATACACCGCTTACCCGATCGATGTGGGCCAGGACATCGCGGAAATATTGATCAAAGAGAAGATCGAATGTGCTTTTCTGGCGCTCCACGGAAGGTTTGGGGAGGACGGGACAATCCAGGGGATGCTGGAGTTGATGAGAATTCCTTATACCGGGTCAGGAGTCTTAGCCAGTGCCTTGGCTCTTCATAAGACCATGGCCAAAAAGTTCTTTCTTTGTGAAAAGATACCAACGCCTCCTTTTGAAGTTGTTCAGCGGGGAGAGATCGGAAAGGAACCGACAAAAACCGTTTCCCTTCCCCTGCCGCTCGTGGTCAAACCCGCAAGGGAAGGGTCTACCATCGGAGTCTCTATTGCCAGGACGGAAGAAGAATATATCCTCGGTTTAAAAGAGGCGGCAAAATATGATGAGGAGATATTGGTAGAGGAGTTTATGAAGGGCAAGGAGATTACCGTGGGTATTCTTGAGGACATTCCCCTGCCCATCATTGAAATCGTTCCCAAGAGCGGGTTTTACGACTATCACTCGAAGTATACGAAGGGGGAGACTCAGTATATCATTCCTGCCCGGATTCCCAGGGAAAAGTATCTCTATGCACAAGAAATGAGTCTCAAGGCCTTCCAGGTGCTGGGTTGTTCTGGATGTGCCAGGGTGGATTTAATGACCGATGAGGATGGGAATGCATTTGTGATCGATGTGAACACCATGCCAGGAATGACGGAGACGAGTCTGTTACCTCAGGCTGCCAGTTATGCAGGGATTGCATTTGGAGAGTTAGTCGAGCGGATTCTATTGGGAGCCTCCTTGAAGGTGTGATCTAAAATCCCCCCTCTCCCCCCTTTGCCAAAGGGGGGTTGGGGGGATTAGAGAATTGAGAAAAGATGGGAGAGACGGTCACGATACAACAGGAAAAGTTCTTCCGGCCTAAAAAAAGGAGGGAAGAGAAAGGAGGGGAAAGATTTCAGGAGATTTTAAAGAAGGCCATTCGAGTGGCTTTTCAACTCCTCCTCCTCGCTTTTTTCCTCTTTGGCGGCCACTGGATGTATCGTCATCTTTTAGAAGATCCATTTTTTCGAGTGAGGGAGGTTGAGGTGGAAGGATGTCAAAGGATTGCAAAGGAAACCCTCCTTCCACTCATCCCGATGGAGGGGATGCCTAACCTCTTCGCCGTCAGACTGAGGGACGTGGCCCGGCGATTGGAATCCCATCCGTGGATTGAGGAGGTCAGGATGAGGAAGGTTTTTCCCAATAAGATATGGATTCAGATACAAGAGAGAAAGCCCATTGCCATCCTTCAATTGGAAGAACTTTATTATATTGATACGAAAGGGGTGATCTTTTCTCGAGTGGCGGATAGAGAGGAGTATAACTATCCGTTTCTCACCGGATTGACCCGTCAGGTTCTGGAAAAAGACCCAACAGAGGCAAAGCGTCTCATTATGAAAGCCTTAGAACTTTTGAATACCTTCAGTCATGAGAAGATTTCTCCCCGCGAAGAGATTTCTGAAATACTCATGGAGAAGACCTTAGGAATCTACTGTTTCACCCAAGCCGAAGGGCTCGAGGTGAGATTGGGATGGGAACAATTTGGAGAGAAGTTGAAAAGGTTGTCACTGATCTTGTCAGATCTTAAGAAGAGAGGATATTCAGCAGCCTCAATCGACTGCAGTGATTTGAAAAGGATGGTGGTCAAAAAGATTCCCAGTGGAGAGGAATTAGGAAGGAGGTGAGCACAAGGTGGGTAAGAAGGATCCGTTGGTAGTCGGATTGGACATAGGGACCACGAAAATTTGTACCGTGGTTGGAGAGATCGTGGAGGGTCAATGCAACATCATTGGTCTTGGAACCTTTCCCTCGAAGGGATTACGGAAGGGTGTGGTCATCAACATTGAGAGCACAGTCCAATCGATCAAAAAGGCGATCGAAGAAGCGGAGTTAATGGCCGGGTGCCACATCACCTCTGTTTACGCAGGGATCGCAGGGGGACATATCAAAGGGATTAACAGCCATGGTGTGATCGCGGTGAAAAACAGAGAGATCGGTCCGAATGAGGTGAAGCGGGTGATCGATGCTGCGAGTGCTGTGGCGATCCCCATGGATCGAGAAGTGATCCATATCATTCCCCAGGAGTTCATCGTGGACGATCAGGATGGGATCAGGGATCCGATCGGTATGTCGGGGGTGAGATTGGAGGGAAGGGTTCACATCGTCACCGGCGCCATTACCTCGGCCCAGAACATCATTAAATGTGCCAACCGGGCCGGGCTTGATGTGGATGACATTGTCTTAGAGCAATTGGGTTCAAGCGACGCCGTTCTGACTCCCGAAGAGAAAGAGTTAGGGGTGGCCATTATCGACATCGGAGGGGGGACGACGGATCTTGTTATTTTTTCCAATGGTTCGATCAAGCATACCGCTGTCTTTTCCTTGGCAGGGAGTCACGTCACGAGTGATATCTCGATGGGACTTCGGACACCGCTGGAGGAAGCGGAGAAGATCAAGAAGCGGTATGGATGCGCCCTGTCTTCTTTAGTTCGGAAGGACGAGACGATCGAAGTCCCGAGTGTCGGAGGAAGAAAACCTCGGATCCTTTCCAGGCAAACCCTGGCAGAGATTATTGAACCCAGGGTCGAGGAGATCCTGGCCTTGGTTCACAATGAGGTGGTGAGGATGGGCTATGCAAACCTGACGGCCTCCGGTGTGATCCTCACAGGTGGAAGTGCCATCTTAGAAGGTGTCCCTGAGCTGGCTGAGCAGATTTTTAACTTACCCGTTCGGAGAGGGACGCCCATCGGGATCGGGGGCTTGGTCGATCTGGTCAACAGTCCGATCTATGCGACTGGAGTGGGCCTTGTCCTCTACGGAAGTCGGAATAAGGCAAAGAGTCGGTTTAAGGTGGGTGAGGGGAATATCTTCAGCAAAGTCACCCATCGGATGAGGGAATGGATCGGAGAATTTTTTTAACAAGTAAGGATGGAATAATGGAAGGTTGGAATAATGGTCCCCAAACTAAAACCCAACATTCCATGATTCCAATATTCCACTATTCCAATTTTAAAGGAGGAGGGAAGATATGATCGAAATCGACGAGAACAGAAATTTGGGTGCCAAGGTGAAGGTCATCGGGATTGGAGGGGGAGGAAACAATGCCCTGAATACCATGATCTCTTATCAACTCTCGGGTGTTGAGTTCATCGCAGCCAATACGGATGCTCAGGCCCTGGCAGCAAACATGGCACCCATCAAATTGCAATTGGGCTCCAATTTGACCAAAGGTTTGGGAGCTGGAGCCAATCCCGAGATCGGGCGGAAGGCTGCCTTAGAGGATGTGGATAAGATCCGTGAAGCCCTGAAAGGGGCAGACATGGCCTTCATCACAGCCGGATTGGGTGGGGGGACCGGGACAGGAGGGGCACCGGTGATTGCTGAAGCGGCCCGAGAGGTGGGAGCCCTCACTGTGGCGATCGTGACCAAACCCTTCCACTTTGAAGGAAAGAAGAGAATGAAACAGGCTGAGGAAGGACTGGCCAATCTGAGAATGACAGCGGATGCCTTGATTACCATTCCGAATCAACGACTGCTCAGCATCAGTGGGAAGAATATGACCCTGCTCGAGGCCTTTAAAAAGGCAGACGAAATTCTCTATCATGCTGCCAAAGGGATTTCCGACATTATCGTGGGCCAGGGGATCATCAATTTGGATTTTGCCGATGTCCGAACCATCATGTCTGAAACGGGAATGGCATTGATGGGGACAGGGATCTCCTCTGGTGAGAATCGGTCGGTGGAGGCAGCCCAAAACGCGATCTCCAGTCCTCTTCTCGAAGATATTTCCATTGAAGGGGCTCGGGGACTTCTCATCAATATCACCGGAGGCGAGAATATGACCCTCAATGAGATCAATGAAGCCACCACACTCGTTCAGAAGGAAGCCCACGAGGAGGCTAATATTATCTGGGGAATGGTGATCGACCCAGGAATGAAGGATGAGGTGCGGGTGACGGTGATTGCTACTGGTTTCGGAAAAGCAGAGGAGAAAAGTGTGTCCCGGTCTAAAAAAGTTGCTCCCATCTCCTTCAGTGTCAGAGAGAACAGAGAGATTCCTGCATTTTTAAGAAGGGTAAAGGTGAGCGAGCGGTACGACGAAGTGAAATTGGTGGAACCGCCTGATTTTTCCATGGAGGACAATGATCGTTTTGATATCCCTACTTTTTTAAGGAAACAGGCCGACTGAACGAGCAAGTTATCAGCGGACAGTGGTCAGTCGTAAATGCTAAAATTATCTACGAAGACTGAAATTTGTTATAATTGATGTTATAGGTCTCTTTTTGACAACCGATTACTGACTACTGATAACTGATAACGTATGATTTCCTGGAAGCTCATTCAGAAGGCGAAAGGCGTTCTTGAAAAAGAAAGAGGGACTGTTCATAAACCATGGGGCGGGAAGATTACCGTATGTCTCATCTATCCCAACTCCTACCATGTGGCAATGTCCAACCTGGGATTTCAGACCGTTTATCAATGTCTGAACTCAGAAGACGATGTTGTCTGTGAGAGGGCCTTCCTCCCTGATTCCGAAGATCTTCGAGAATATCACCATACCCAAACCCCCCTTTTTTCGTTAGAATCCCAAAAACCCATTTCCGACTTCGATATCTTAGCTTTCTCCATTTCCTTTGAGAACGATTTTCTAAATATTCTTACCCTCTTGGACTTAGCCCACATTCCTTTGGAGAGCCGCCTTCGTGGAAGAAGGTATCCCCTGGTGATCGCTGGAGGCGTGGCAGTCTTTTTGAATCCGGAGCCGCTCAGTGAATTTTTGGACCTCTTTATCCTCGGTGAAGCAGAGGAGGTGGTCAGAGAATTCTTGGAAGCCTACCGCAATGCCTTTTCAAAAGAACGGAGGAGAGAGAAGGACGATTTCCTGAGAAAGGCGGGCAGGGTGGAGGGGATTTATGTTCCAAAGTTTTACCATGTAACCTACACCGATGAGGGAAAGATAGAAACGATGGAACCCGAAGAGGGATTCCCGAGAAGGGTCAAAAGGAGGTGGATCAGCGAGATCGATCGATTTCCGACGCGATCCTCTCTCTTTACTTTGGATACGGAGTTCAAAAAGATGGCCTTGGTGGAAGTCAATAGAGGTTGCCCCAGAGGGTGTCGCTTCTGTGCAGCCTGCTTCGTCTACCATCCCTTTCGAAACCGAAGTCTCTCCGTTCTTGAATCTTTGTCAACGGAAGGCCTTACCGAGGAACGCCGGATTGGCCTCACCGGGACTGCGGTCTCCGACTACCCCCATCTCCTCCCATTGTGTCAGAGCATCCTCTCCCAACAGGGTGGAATTGCACTGGCTTCCTTGAGAGTGGATGGTGTTACTCACTCCCTGGCTCAGTGTCTGAGAGAGGGTGGAGACCGAACAGTGGCTATTGCACCGGAGGCTGGTTCGGAAAGGCTTCGAAGAGTATTGAGAAAGGGTTATACCGAAGAAGAGGTTATAAAGGCTATCGATAACTTGGTTGAAAACGGTCTTTTCCAAATCAAATGCTATTTTCTGATCGGTCTTCCCTCTGAGAATGATGAGGATGTGAAAGCGATTCTCCTCCTTGCTAAAAAAGTTCGTCATCAAATCCTTTCAAATCGAAACAGCCGGAAAGAGAGATGGAAGATCGTTTTGAGCGTCAATCCCTTTATTCCCAAACCGGCCACCCCTTTCCAGTGGGTTCCATTGGAAGACGTGGGTGAATTAAAGAGGAAGTTGAAGTTGATTCAGAGAGGGCTCAAGGGAGAGAAGGGGATGGAGATGATCCATGACCTTCCTAAGTGGGCTTATATTCAGACCTTGCTATCGAGGGGGGATCGGCGGGTGGGAAGGATATTGATGACGGGCCATCACTGCGGGGGAGATTGGAGCCAGGTACTTCGAGAGACGAATATCAACCCGGACTTCTATGTCTATCGAAGGAGAGATTTAGATGAGATCTTTCCCTGGGATTTCATCGATCATGGGATCCCCAAAGAGAGATTGAAAGAAGAGTACCAGAAGGCCATGAAGGAAGCAGGAATTAAAACTTAAAGAAAGTTAAGAGTTATGAGTTATGAGTGAAGAGTGAAAAGGGAATTACCTTCCCTCCCCATTAGTAAAGGGGGTAATTCCTCTCTCTCCCCCTTTGGAAAAGGGGGATGCCTGCCTGGGGTAGGCAGGAAGGGGGATTTGGTTTTCGGATCGCGAGGAACGATGTGAGAACAGAGAAGGTTTCTTTTCAGAGCGAAGGTCATAGAATTTCAGGGATCCTTCATCTTCCTGAAAAAGAGAATCCCCCTTGTGTAGTTGCTTCCCATGGTCTGCTTTCAAGCAAGAACAGCGAAAAGTACATCGCTCTTGGAGAACGGCTTTCAAAAGATGGGATAGCTATGCTTCGCTTTGATTTCAGAGGAATCGGGGAGAGTGAAGGGACGGAGGAAGACAGTACGGTAAGTAAAAAGGTTGCCGATCTGGGAGAAGCGATCAATTTCGTCCGATCCCATCCAGCTCTGGCAAATCGGATTGGGTTACTGGGTTCGAGCCTCGGAGGGTTTCTCTCTTTGATTAAAGCCTCCATGGATAAAGAGATTAGAGCCATAGTGATATGGGCCACTCCCCTTCACATGGACGATCTTAAGTCAAAAGAAAGGAATGAAGATACACCCTTACCCCCGGAGGCGTTTTTTAAGGATCTCCCGAGGCACCGACTCCTTCCTCTTTTACCGAAGGTCTCAAACTGCCTGGTCATTCACGGTGAGAAGGATGAACTCGTTCCAGTCGAACAGGCCCGGGAAATATTTCATAGTTTGGGTTCTCCGAAAGAGATTCATATTATCGGAGGCGCTGACCATCGTTTGACTGACCCCCAGCATCGTCAACGTGCCATGGATCTCAGTGTTGAGTGGTTTAAGAAATATTTGTAAGAGAGTACGGTTGGGTACAAGAGATAAGGGAAGCTGCTTGATGAGACTAACAGGGGCTATTCTCAAATTTCAACTAAGAGCAGTTTAGCGAAATCGTTATCCTCAAGTTACTCCAAATTGCTAACACCTAAATTGAGCGATTCTTATTGTTATTAAAGATAAACGCTTCTGGATTCCCGTTTTCACGGGAATGACATTTTCATTCATTGGGTGGTAGTCGTCATTCCTGCGGAAGCAGGAATCCAGCATCTTTTATTCAATTAATGACGAAAAATCACTCAATTTAGGTAACAATAATCTTGTCTCTTATGTATAAGCCTTCTCCGGCATCTCAATGTAGCTGTCCGGCTCCTCAGCTTTGCTCTGAATGGCAAAGAAACGACGTTCGATCTCCTTGAGTACAGATGCATCGTAATAAACCATTCCGCAGTTGAGACAAACTTCAACGGGAGTATTGGGAACTAACAAGTATTTACCTTTGTGGCTGTAAAGATATTCAATTCGTCGTTCTTCATAGCGGTCACTGCCACAGAAGTTACATTGAATTTTCTTCATCGCTTTTCCTTCCTCGTGTCCAAGGATCAATAAATTGAGGTGGCCGGGGAATATAGACTGTGATAAACGCAACTTTTTCCCCGCGCCAACCGCAGACAGTGTGAATGGGTACATCCTTTGCAAATCCAAAAATTATACAACTTTCGCCCCGCCCGATATCAGGATACTGCTCCAGTATGTTCCCATTCAGTACGGCTTCTTCAACCTGGGCGAAAGTTAGTTCATCCGCTTTTCGCTCGATCTCCGCATGATGGGTATAAACATATTTATTAGCGCGAATCTTAGCTTTAATTTCTTCAATATCCACACTTCTATCGACAATGTCAAATACCAGCCTGAGATTATTTTCATTATACCATAAGGATTGCAATTTTGGCTAACGTTCAAGGCCAAAAGAAGTGCGATAGCATTTAGATGTAAATCTTTTAGCGGGTGTTAGTCGATGTCCTCAGAATGTTATCGCCTTTCTCGTTCCCAAAGTGCCCATAGATCACGCGCGCCATGAATAAATCCAATAATATATACAGCTTGCTCTGCTACCTGATAGATGAGACGATAACTCCTCACAAAAAGCTATCGGATACTCGGATCGTTAAATTCAGGGACTGTACGGCCCCGCTCCGAAAGATAGGCCAATGTTCGTGCCGCATCCCGTGCTTCACGAACAAATGCTGCCGCATAGTGGGAAGAATCTTTAGTAATATAATCCGCAACTTCTTCGAGATCTCTCCAAGCGGATTCGGTCCACATTACCTTCAGAGCCATTTGGACATCCTTTCTTCAACTTCTTCTTGGCTTAGAACACGGCCCTCCTGAATGTCCTTTAGTCCACGTTCGATCTTCTCTCGGACATAGATGTGGTACTGGATGTCCTCGAATGACGCGTCATCTGGAAGGTGGTCAAGCATCTTCCGAACTTCTTCTTTTGCTGTGTTCATCTTTTACTCCTTTCAGAGGATGTTGGTCAACGTTCAAGGCCAAAAGAAGTGCGAAGTATTTGGACGGTAGTCTTTTAGCCCCTGTTATCTGCCTGTAGCCAGCAAACTTATAAGCTAACCTTCCTTGAGATTTCATATTTTACTGGCAAAAGCTTTTCCAAATTTACATGTTTCGAGGCATCAAGGATTTCAATGCCGATAAGTCTTTCATCTTCACCTATATCCAGTACAACATCCTCAGAGACTCGTCTATTTATGACTTCCTGTTTCTTTTCATCTAAGCGGATATATAGAAGATCTGTCCTGTCATTATAGAGAACGTTCATTTTTTTGCCCCTCCTCCCATATTCCATAGAATACATAGACAGTAACAGTCACAGCTATATTTTCTTCGATAATATAAAATACTTCAATCCTTTTTTGTTCATAGTACTTACCATGGCGTTTCCGCTTGAAATCATATACTTTAGCTTTCCCAATACGCCCATGTTTAGCTGGGATAGGAAATCCCGTATTGATAATATCTACAATCTCTTTTTCATTTGTCCCTCGTTCCTCTGCTCGCTCTAATGTATGTGGATCAATTTGTATCTGCATTTTCCCTCTTTTTTCCTCTTTTGCTGGCTATGGCAGATAACTCGTTCACATCCGAACCGAGTTTCGGATATACTCCCGAAAATGGTGGGATAGACGAACTATTTCGGATATCCCACCTCTGGGCGATGTCCCAAAAACCTCCGCCTCTGACAAATATTGTCACTTATCACCCCCTTTCTTCAGATTTAAACTGTCTAAAGGACTTTTTATCTTTCCTATGCTTTGGGTACTGACATGGGTGTAGATCTCTGTCGTTTTGCTGCTCTTATGGCCCAATATCTCTTGAATATATCTTAAATCAGTTCCGCCCTCTAACAAATGAGTGGCAAAACTATGCCTTAATGTGTGAACCGAAACATCTTTTCCTATTTGAGCCTTTTGGCAGGCATGTTCAAAAATTTTCTCAGCACTTCTGGTTGATAAATATCTACCCGACCTGGCACCTTCAAACAGCCAATTCCCAGGTCTATACTGTCCCAGGTACTCCTTGAGTATATTCAATGCGGTCTCTGAAAGCATTGTATATCTGTCTTTCCTTCCCTTTGCTCCTCTGATATGAATGAGCATTCTATCGCTGTCTATGTCTTCGATTTTCAGCCGGACGACTTCGCCTACCCTTAGTCCCGCTGAATAGACGAGCATTAGGATCACCTGATGCTTGATGTTCCCCACCGAAGAAAGTATTCTTGCCACCTCCTCCTGACTCAGCACAACGGGGAGCTTCTTATCCTTTCGGGGCCTTCTTACCTCATAGACAAATTTCTTCTTGAGCGTCGCTCCGTAATAGAACTTCAATGCGTTGATGGCCTGATTTATTGTGGCTGTGGCGGATTCTTTTTCTTCGGCAAGGTAAAGGAGGTAATCCTTTATGTCGTCATCGTTGACCTCAGAGGGTTCCTTATCCGTAAAATTAAGGAAATCCTTGTTGTAATAAATGTAACCTTTTACGGTTTTGTAGCTGTATTTCCTTGAAACAAGCTCCCTCCGGAGGTCTTCAAAGGCAAACTTAGATGGGAGTCCCGATCCAAATCCCCCCTTGCCCCCCTTTGTTAAAGGGGGGAATTTGATGGTGCCCTCCTTTTCTAAAAGAGGGATGGAATGATTATCCGTCCTTAAATCGTTCGACTGAGCGCTCACGACGAGGTCTGGGGCAGTCCTTTTCATGGCAGAATCTAAGTGGATCTCTTCTCCTTCAAAAACCTTTAAAATCTTCTCCAAAGTCCCTTCTGAATTTGGGAAACTCCAATGTTTCTCAGCGGGATGCCATCTGCGGCCATCGATCGCCTTAACCTTTGAAACGGTTATGGGATTATAAGGAAAGGAAACCACAATTCTTCCTGACGCATCCTTGCCGATATTCACTTTTACCATATCTGAACTTCTCTATTCTGCCACTACTTTTTTGGAGAATAATGTGACCGTGTCCGCGTCGTATTCTCGTAACCCACTGAAATCTCTTCACCCTCACCGCGCCGTCGCCAGAGCGGCTGTGGCGCGTCGGCGACCCATCCCTTTCCCCTGCCTACCGGCAGGCAGGCGACCAGGGAGAAGGAGAGAGAACTGGTCAATGAGACAAAAAAACCCATTCCTTTTTTAGAAATGGGGTCTCAATTTTCTTCAGACCATATTCCCACCCTATGCGTGGTTAAAGGGTTGAAGGATGTTAATCCATGGCCTCTGTTTTGATAGGAGATTACTAAACCATGAAGGAAAAGTCAATATGAAAAGCTGAAAACACAAGGTTAAGGTTGAGGTTGAGGTTAAGAATCGAAGAAAAACCTAACTTATTGTCAAATGTCAGAAGAAAATTCTCAGACTTATTAACAGTCTCATAATAATAACGATATTGATCAGCAAAATCCCTCCCAACCTCCCTTTTCCAAAGGGAGGAGTTACCCCTCTTTGGCAAAGAGGGGCGGGGGGAGATTTTTCAATGTCTATGTCAATTCAATTTTGAGACCCTTAATAACCATTTAAGAATTTCAACACTGAGGAAAACAGGGATACTCCCCCCTCGCCCTCTCCGCCTACTCCGCCGAAGTAGTTTCAGGCTACGTAGGCCGGGCGCCAGGGGAGAGGGGATTTATGTAAACCCCGTTAGAAAGGTGGGGCTTTGACCCCGCCTTTGGAAGGAGCTGATGCTTTCTATTTATAACATCCCCTGCATAAATGGCGGGGCATTCTAACGCGGTAAATGATTTATATTGGAGTTTGATTAGGATGTGTGTTTGAGGCCTGGGATGGAACCATCCGCGGGATAACCAAATTTTTCCCAGTATCCGACCTCTTGTTTTTCCGTAAAGACGATTCGCTCCACCCATTTGACGCCTTTGTAGCCATACATTCTGGGGATCACCAGCCGAAGTGGAAAGCCATTCTCTGGAGGAAGATCTTTCCCATTTAGTTTATAGGTAAGGATTGTGTCTGGTTCAAGAGCCTCTGGGATGGATAGACTATCCTTATATTTACCTCCCGTTGCATGAAAAGTGATAAATTTAGCTTTAGGGCCAATCTTGACCTTGGAGAAGAGGTCCTTAAGATGAACTCCCTCCCATCTTTGGTCATCCAGTCCCCACCCTTCTACACATATGAAATTCCTTACCTGAGTCTTTTTGGGCAGGGCCTGGATTTCATCGAAGTGATGGGAGAGTGGCTTTTCAACTAATCCTTCAATCTTAAGACGCCATGTCTTAAGATCGACACGCTGAGTATCCTCAATAGAGCGAATTTGGAATTCCTTGACCCGAAGGTATACATTGTTTGCCCATCCATAGGTTTTAAGAACGAGATGATAAAATCCTAAAGCAACCATACCGAGAAACCCCCTGCGGGTAAGAGTTGTTTGTATCCGATTTAAGATGGGATTCATTCTAACCTCCTATTTACAGAACAGGCTTTCACGAAATTCTAACTTATTGATATTGCTAATGATTTTTGATGCCAAATTTTAGATTTCCTAACCATATGAAAATCCAATTATTCCGTATAGTTACGCAACGCGATCCATCCTATTCAGCAAGTTTAGGGCCGTTTTCGAGGCCTCCAAAAGGGCTGGTTAGGAAGGATGCTTTTTGTGAAACCTTCGTTCTTTTAATAGATAACTCATCTTTTTTTAAGAATAATTTCTTCCTTACTCTCTTGATCTGGTATTCTCTGTTTTGTGAGATCTTTTCATCCTTCACAAAAATGGAGCATACCATGAAGCAATTAGATCTCCTTCCGCTTGAAACTCTTCCACCAAGAGTCAAGTATGATTTCCTTTTCGAACCTCTTCCCTCCCTTCCCATCAATCCAAAACTAATAGGCCGTCCCCCGTTCTCCCGGGATGCTTTGCTCAAAGCCTTCGTCTACAAAGCCTTGCGCCGACTGAAAACTCTTTCGGATCTGACCTTCGAGTTCCATAACAATCCGATCATGAGTCAAGCCGTGGGATTCAATCCCTACAAGGCTCCTCCCTCGATCGAAAGGTTTTCTGAGTTTCTTCGGGAAACACCTCATCCTCTTCTCCAAAATATCCGTGTCCTTTTGGTCCAACGAGTCCTCGATGAAAAAATCATCTCTGGAAAGCACCTCGTCATGGATTCTTGCCCCATCGTGGTAAAGGTCCGAGAGAACAATTTCAAAACCTCTGTTTCCAAAAACCGCTTTGATAAAACTCAAAGACCCAAAGGAGATCCGGATGCTCGGTTAGGAATCTTGATTCATTTTCCTCAACCTTCCAAAACACAGATCCGTTACTTCTGGGGCTATCGCAATCATCTCGTAGCTGATACGGAAGAAGAACTTCCCCTATGGGAAATCACCCATCCCGCTGATGTCAGCGAAGTGCATCCAGCGATCCCCATGCTCCAGAAAACCAAAGAGACTTTCTCTCTTCTTATCGAAATCGTCAGCGGGGATGCCTATTATGACTCCGAAAAAATTCTCTCCTTCATCATCGAAGATCTCAAAGCCCAGGCTATTATTCCACGCAATCCCAGAACCCAACAGAGCACCCCTTATACTTTTAAAGGGGATGACGTTTACTGCCAAGCCGATCCGCCTTTATACCGTAAAGGGAAAATGACCGTAAAAAGAACAGGCATTACCTATCTCCAATACTGCTGTCCCATTCACTTTGGAAAAGAGAGACAAAAATATCTCCTCTGTCCTGTTTCACACCCTAAATTCATTAACCAGAAAGGATGTAATGTTTTGATTCGTTTGACCCCAAGTATCCGGGAACGTATCGACTATGGAAGCGAAACATTCAAAGAACTTCACAAGAAACGGTCTTCCGTAGAAAGAGTTTTCTCCCGGCTACTTTCTATTGCCATGCAAGAACCTCCGGTAATAGGAATCGATGCGATCCGAAATTATTGTACGATCGGTCACATTACGGTGCTTCTGGTAGCCTTAGCAGCTAAACGGTCTGGCCACCAAGACAAAATACGCTTCGTTCGGTCGTTTGTCCCGAACTTTTTATCGTAGATCAGAAAATGAATTTCGTGAAGCCCTAATGGGTCTAAGAAATGTCCTCAGAAAAATTCGAAGAATTTTAGGGATGATTTGTCAAATGTCAAGGGCAAACCCCAATTTGCCAATTTATGAGAGTTTCCATCTGATATTTTAAAATTTTTCCTTCACCCACTGTACAATTTCACCCGCAAGATTTAATGCCTCTTCATATTCCTCATGGCTCACTGGAGGCGACACGCCTGGATAACGGGTGAATACAGCAAATCGAGTAAGAGTCTCGCCTTTTCTTATGGATTCTGGAAGAAATTCGCCAGCCCCCTCAAGTAATGTCATTAACTCTGAAATATCATGGACATAGGGGAACTCGATGCCGCGGCGGATCAGGAGTGCCTTGATAGCCTTTTCCGCAGCCTGCTGGGCATGAAAGCAGAGATCCTCGAGATAAATTCCCTCTTCATAGGACTTTGCCAGAAGCAGATCGCTCTGGGCCCTGTTTAGCCACTCTCTCGGGTCATCTGGAGGGTGTCGTTCAGGCATGGTAAACTTCCTTCCCTTCGCGCAAGGCAGGGGCAATGACAAGGTAGTGTGTGTTACGGTAACATTCCACCTGCTCAGGGGTAACGAGGATGACATCCACCGCCTGGCCCACCCCGTGTAGATTCGTATAAATCTCCCCCGTCAGGCGACCTTGATGGAATTCTCCGGCCTTGATAACCAGCAGATCAACATCACTGTTAGGCCCCATTTCTTCTCGAACAGCCGAACCAAAAAGAATTATTTTTTCGGGTTGAGCAACCTGCACAATCCGACGAATAATCTCTTGAAGTTTTTCTTCGGTTAAACCCTTGGAGACACCCATTAAATACCTCTAAGCCTCAACACCTATTTTAACGTTGGACTCAATATATTTTTACCAGAATCATAAAGGAAGGTCAAATCTTATTACCCGATGCGGACGCGGAACTACAATCTACTCTTCCAAAGCATTTTCATAACAAAAAAGAAGAGAATGTAGAAGGAAATGATTTGAGTGATAATCCGGAAGAGGCCATCAGAACCGTCTTAGAATTCGCCAGACTGGTTATTAAAATCTAACTAAACATATTTGAAACAGGCTTTCACGAAATTCTAACTTATTGATATTGCTAATGATTTTTGATGCCAAATTTTAGATTTCCTAACCATATGAAAATCCAATTATTCCGTATAGTTACGCAACGCGATCCATCCTATTCA
>Ga0315280_10002102_pt1 | contig 32779 bp, 20 predicted proteins | sample YL17G06_40_MG_FD_203697 | JGI IMG/M metagenome (GOLD analysis project Ga0315280, IMG submission 203697) | Sediment microbial communities from Yellowstone Lake, YNP, Wyoming, USA - YL17G06_40 | ecosystem: Environmental > Aquatic > Freshwater > Lake > Sediment | place: USA: Wyoming | collected...
GTCAAGCATTTTGTTTGAAAATGCGAAAATAGAAAGGGTTCGGCGGATAGGGGTGGGCGCTGCTCCTACAGGCGGGGTTTCTGGGCCTCGTTATCGTCACCTATCCGACGATTCCGAAACTGCTGGCGGAGCCCAAACAGCATTGACGGGGCACGACCGAAACGGTAACATCAGCCGCACATCTTGGCAGTTCCGGGTCTGGGTTGCGGATTCTGGTTCACATTCGAAACTCAGTCCCCACGGGTTTTGGGGAGAGCGATATGGGGTACCCGCACTTTTCATTGGGGAATTCTCTATCTATTCCGCTTCGTCGCTGCTTCTGGCTGTTGGTGTGTCTGGCGCTGGCAGCAGCGGCCGCGGCGCAGCAGGGTGCACCGCTACCCTGGGGTGAACAGGAAGGGGCCGGCCGGCGGGACGCCAGCGGTACAACGAAAACGGTCCTGCGGGTGGACAACGACGAGGTGGCCATCCTGCGCGACAGCTACGGCGTTCCGCACGTGTTCGCCTCCACGCTGCGCGGCCTCCTCTACGGGGACGGCTACGCGGTGGCCGAGGACCGGCTGTGGCAGCTGGAGCAGTACCGGCGCGACGCGCAAGGGAAGCTGGCCGAGATCCAGGGCCGCGAGGCCCTGGCGCGCGACCGCGAGGTGCGCCTCCATGGGTACACCGCGGCTGAATTGCGCGCCATGTCCGCGGCCTTGCAGCCCGAGGAACGGCTCATCTTCGAGGCCTACCGCGACGGCGTCAATGCCTATATCGAACAGGCGGTGACCAAAGACGCTCTGCCGGAAGGCTTCCGCAAGGCGGGCATCAAACCCGCTCCCTGGCAGGTGGAGGATTCCATCTCTATAGGCGTGATGATGTCCACGCGCTTCGGATCGGGCGGCGGCGGCGAAATCCGCAACCTCAGAATCTCCAACGCCCTCAAGGCCAAATTCGGCGAGGCGGAGGCCCGCAAGATCTTCGACGATTTCTTCTGGATCAACGACCCCAAGTCGCCCACCTCCATCACCGAGGAGGATATGAAAAGGCCGCCGACGGCCGGAGGCGGCGGCCGGCCGGGCGGCCGGCGCCCGCTCACCGAGCGCGACATGCTCGGCGACGAGTTCAGCGACCCCATTCTGGCCGATGCCCAGGCGGCTTCCGAGATGCGCGAGACGCTGCGCTACGCCGAAGCCCACCGCCTCCCGACCAAGCTGGGCAGCTACGCCTGGGTGATCGGGCCGCGGCGCTCGGTCAGCGGCAACCCGCTGCTGGTGGGCGGCCCACAAATGGGCTGGATGACGCCCCAGATCGCGCACGAAGTACACCTGGGCGGCGCCGGCTTCAACGTGATCGGCATGGGCTTTGCCGGCGTGCCCGGCGTGCTCGTCGGCCACAACGCCGACCTGGCCTGGACCACCACCTCTGGGGGGGCCGACATGACCGACATCTTCGTCGAGAAACTCGACCCCCAGAATAAGAAGCGGCACCGCTTCAAGGGCGAGATGCGCGACATGGACTGCCGCACCGAAACCATCGCGGTGCGGAGCGGCGAGCCGGCCGCCATGGAAGTGTGCCGCACGGTGCACGGGCCGGTGCTGGAGTGGGACGAGAAGGCCGGGGTCGCTTACAGCCGCGCCGTTTCCTATCGCTTCCATGAGCTCGATATGCTGCGCGCGGTGCTGGGCTTCAACCGCGCCAAAACGGTTCAGGAATTCGCGCGCTACGTCCAGCTCATCTGGCCCTCGTACAACTGGCTGGCCGCCGACCGGCACGGCAACATCGGCTACTGGCACGGCGGCAAGCCGCCGCTGCGGCCGCCCGGCCAGGACCCGCGCTTCCCGCTGCCCGGCACCGGCGAGGCGGAATGGCAGGGCGTGCAGGCCTTCGAGAACATGCCGCAGGTGATCAACCCGGCGCGCGGCTACATCGCCAACTGGAACAACAAGCCGGCGCCCTGGATCGACAACCAGGACACGCCGGCGTGGGGCGAAATCTTCCGCATCCATCGCATTCAGCGGCTGATCGAGGCGCGGCCCAAGCTCACCGTCGAGCACCTGCGCCAGATCGTCGCCGACATCGGCCTGAACGACCAAAACGCCGACTATCTGAAGCCGCACATTCTGGAGGCCATCGGGCGCTCGCGGACCGACGACGCCGAGCTGCTGCGCGCCGGCGAGTACCTGCGCGCCTGGGACAACCACGGGGAAGACCAGAGCGTCGGCAAGTCCATCTTTGATGCCTGGATGACGGCCATCCGGGTGGTGTTGTTCAAGGAGGAGTTCGGGGAAGTGTTGGACCCGTCGGTGTTCGGGCAGTTGCTGCAGCCCAGCCTGGTGCTGCACCTGCTCGAGGGCGAAAAGTCGGGTGTTCCGCCGCGCCACGATTACCTGAAGGGCCGTAAGCACGACGACGTGGTGCTGGAGGCGCTGCGGCAGGCCATCGCCGCCCTGCAGCGCAAGTCGCCGCAGATGAACGCCTGGGGGTTCCAGGCGCCCATGAACAACCGGTTCAAACCCTTGCCGCCGGTGCCGGACACCAACCGCGGAACCTACATCCAGATTGTCGAGCTGTCCACGCCGGTGCGGGGGATCAGCATTCTCCCGCCCGGACAGAGCGAGGACCCGCGCTCGCCGCACTTCAGCGACCAGTTACCGCTGTCTTCCTGGTGGCGGTTCAAGCCCATGGTGACCGACCGCAAAGATCTGGAAAAATAGGCTGTAGGCTGTAGGCCGTAGGCTGCAGGCTGTAGGTTGTAGGCCGTGGGAGGAGGGGTTGGTCCGCGGGGACTACACAGCCGAATGCCCCCGGCGGGTTCTTATAGCCTACAGCCTATGGCCTACAGCCCACAGCCTACAGCCTACGGAGGCCTGCCCGAAAACCAGCGCATCAGCCAGAACTCGGCCGACCAGTACCTGTTCAACTGGAATGCGGTGTGGACGGCGGGCCTGGTGAACGACTATCGCATCCAGTTCAACAAGTACAGCAACTACTACAAGCCGACTCCCGAGGCGGTGGCCCAGGGCTACCCTTCCACTTCCATCCGGCAGTCGAACATCCGCTTCGGCATCGACGACAATTCGCCGCAGTCCACGCTGCTGGGCCGGCTGGAGATGCACGACAACATGGCACAGCAGAAGGGCCGGCACGGTTTGAAATACGGGGCGTCGTTCGAGCGCGACCGGGCCCGCGGCTCCTGGCAGTACCGCTACCCGGCCAGCATGACGCTGTATTCGCCGGCCGAGGCGCGGGCCGCCGGCATCCCCATTCCCGCGGCCTTCCGCACCCGCGAAGACCTGCTGCAACTGCCGCTGCGGAGCTTCCAGTTCGGCGTCGGCAATCCCGAGCAGCCGCCTTTCCACCCGGAGCGCTCGCGCATCAACCACCGCGTCCGCTTTTATTTCGGCGACAACTGGAAGCTGCGCCCCAACCTGACCATCAACCTGGCGCTCAGCTATTCGTTCGAGGACAACCTGGTGAACGCGGACCTGCCCAAGCCCAGCAGCCTGTCGAAGATTTTGAACGGGGCGGTGGCGCCCACCCGCCGCGACTTCAATAACTTGGCGCCGCGCTTCGGCTTTGCCTGGACGCCGGGCAAGGGAACCAAGACTTCCATCCGCGGCGGCTACGGCATCTACTACGACACGCTGCTGTTGAACGTTCGCCTGGTGGAGCGCACCTACCTGGCGCCCTACGGCGTGGGCTACGCCGGGCTGAATCAATCGTACGTGCCCAACCCGCTCAACCCCCGGCAGACGCTCGATGTGCTGCTGCAGGGACCGACGCCCATTCGCGGCGCCGACCTGGTGAGGCTGCTTCCCTCCATCCGCGGACCGCTGGAGCAGCAGTTCTCCAAGAGCCAGAGCAACGAGGACCTGAGCGTGACCAACCTGGACGCCTTCCATTCCGGCGCCGCCATCCTGGATCCCAGCCTGACCACGCCCTATTCCATGCACTACACGCTGGGCGTGCAGCGGGAACTGCCGCACGGCATCCTGCTGAGCGCCGACGGCGAGTTCAAGCAGTCGGTGCACGAGATTTTTTCGGCTGACTACAACAAGTTCCGGCGCGTGGCGGCCCCATCGATCCCTATAACGGCAAGACCGGATTCAACGAGGTGGCCTTCTACCAGACGGGCGCCACGGCGCGCTACAAGGCGCTGCTGGTGCGGGCCGAGAAGCGGTACTCGCGCCGCTACCAGTTCATCGCTTCCTACGCGCTGGCGTCGTTTGTGGGCATGAACGGCAGCGGGCTGTTCCTGGGCTCCGGGGTGAGCGACAACGATAACTGGAAAGACTCGTTCGGGCTGCAGGGCGGCGACCGGCGGCACAGGGTGGTGGCCGGCGCGACCGTGGACTTGCCCCGAGGGTTCCAGGTCTCCGCGATGTCGGAAACCATCAGCCGCGGGCCGGGGTCGCTGGGCGACGGCACGCGCGGCGACCGCTTGCCCTTCCTCAAGAACAACCAGGTCAACCGCTCCGTTCACGAAAGCGACGTGCCGGCGCTGGCCGCCCGCTTCAACAGCGAATACGCGGGCAAGCGGGACGCCCAGGGCGCGCTGATCGCGCCGATACCGGCGCTTCCGGCAAAGTACCAGTTGGGCGATGCCATGTGGTCGCAGGACCTGCGCCTGACCAAGACCCTGGCCATCCGCGAGCGCTACCGCATCAGCGGCGTGGCCGAGGTATTCAACCTTTTCAACGTCGCCAATCTCGGCGGGTTTTCCGGTGACTTGTACAACGCCAAGTTCGGCCAGGCCACCTCGCGCATGAACAACGTGTTCGGGACCGGCGGCCCGCGCGCCTTCCAGTTCGCGCTGCGCTTCGGCTTTTGAGAATCGCGAAAGAGTCTGCAGCGGCGGCCCGCTCAGAAGAATGAGCCGGGGCCATGTAGCGGTGACCTGAAGGTCGCCGCTACATGATTCATTAGTTTCCGGGGGCCGCGCAGCAGCCCCCGGCCGGTTACGGCACCAGGGGCGGGCCGGTCATCACGGACGCGATGGCGTAAGTGAAGAAGCCCTGGGTCAGCCCGCTGGCCTTGATCGCCGAAATGCCGGAGGGGCCCGGACCAAACGCAACGCTGAGCATGGCGCCGAAGTCGCCGCTGCTGACCGGCAACTGCCCCAGGACGTCGGGGCCCATCGTCCCTCGGCCGGCCGAGCAAGCAAACGTGCAGAATGCCATGCCCACCAACGATTGAGGATCGTTGAACGACATCAGCATCTCGATCACCTGGCCGTTGGGGTCCGGACACGCCCAGGTGGTGGTCAGGCCCGCCGACTGCTTGATCTGCCCGCTCTGAAGGCCAAGATCAGTGACGCTGAACAGGGGGCTGGGGACCGCCAACGTGCTAGTGAACGGCCCCACATCAGCGCCGCCCGAGCCGCTCAGCGTCCAGGTCCCGGGTTGCAGAGCGTTCTGGGGCAGGACGTCGCCGTAGATCCCCGGTGTTTTCGCAGTGAAGGTCTTGTTGATGCCGCCCGGCCCCGTCAGTGTCAACGTGCCCGCGTTTAGCGGCCTGTCGGTGACGACGCCCATGTCGGGAATGTTGCTCGACGTACCTTTGATCAACCAGACCGTGCAGCCGCCATTCACCGGCGGGTAGAGCGCCAATGAAGAGGGCACGATCACGTCATACTTGCTGAAGCTGGCGCCGAACGAATCAGTCACCACGGCTCCGAGACCGGGCAAGCCGCCAGGCAGGCCGCCAGGCAGCCCGGGGATGCTCGGGAGCGACATTTGCACGCTGGTCTTGGCCAGGCTGGCCGCGCCGATCGAGCCGCCCAGCGTCATTCCCGTCGCGCCGCTGCTGGCCACGGTGTTGCAATCGACCCGGTTGTTGGTTACGCCGACGGTCACCGTGTTGCTGACCGTGCCTGCAAAGGTGACGGTAATCGGCAGGTAGCAGCCTTCCGGCGTGCCGGCCGGGATCACGGCATTGATCTGATACAGGCCGACGTAGCCCGGCGTCAGGCCCGAATACTGAACGGTGGCTTGCCGTCCGCCAATCATGACCGTGGGTGACACCAGCGTGGTCTGGGTGGCCGCGCCGGCGGCTGCTCCGTCGGCAGGAGGATTGGTTACCTTGCCAAAACCCGTCCCGTAAATGGTGATGATGCCGCCCGGGCTGATGGTGGCGCCGGGCGTGTTGAGGACGGGCGCCTGCTGCTGCGACACAAAGTTCTGCACAGCGCCCGGCCCGCGCCCCTGGGCATTCTGCGAGAACAGGCCCGGGGAGCTGTCCTGAATGGTGACGTTGACTGCGGCGCTGGTGCCGGCCGCGGTTGTCACCGTCAGTTGCGCGGTTCCGGTCGCGACATTCCAGGGAACCTGCGCGTTGATTTGTCCCGCCGAAACGAAGAACAGGGGCGCCGCAATTCCTCCGATCCGGACGGTTGTGCCGCCCAGCGAGGTTGAGAGCGGCAGGCTGGTGCCCACCACGGTGGAAGCGGCCAGATTGCTGCCGAAAATCGAGACAATCGCGCCGGCTGAGACACCGCCGCCCGGTGCGTTGGCGGGCCGGAAGCTGGCTCCGTTCACCGCCCCGCCTTGCGGCACCACCGGCGCCTGAGCCATCGCGCTCATCGCCACCAGAACCATCGAGCAAACCCAAATGACACAGATGGACGCATTTCCTCTCCTTTTCTTTTCCAGTGCAGCCCAGTGTGGGAGCTACATTCCATGGTAGGCCGCTTTGGCCTGAAGCGTCAACCCACTGACCATGGATTCATTGGCGCAGTCCCGATCGAGCGGGCCAGGGCCCGGGAATCGGTCAATGAACCAATCGTCAGCGGATCAATCCACTACTGCACCAATTGCAGGCCGCTCATCGTGCTGGTGATAACCAAGCCGAAAGCGCCTTGGGTTAAGCCACTGGCCTTGATGGGCGGAATCTTGGCGGCGTTTGGGGTGTAGACGGAGACGATGGTAGCGCCCGACTGGCCGCTCAAGGGCAACTGCTTGAGGACGTCGGCGCCCACCTGGCCGGTTCCATTGCCGCAGGAAAACGAGCAGAATGCCATGCCCATCAGCTTGGTAGTGGCGTCGAACGAAGCCACCGAAACGCCCACCGGGTCGCCGGCGTCAGGGCAGCTCCAGGACAGGTTCAGCGGCGACGACTGGCTGAACATTCCGCTCCCGCCCGGCACACCGAAATCCCGCATGGTGAACAGCAGGCTCGGGAGCGTCTGTGTGACGGAGAACTGGCCGACATCCGGCCCGCCCGACCCGGTCAGCGTCCAGACGCCGCTGGCTTGAATCACATTCTGTCCAAGTTCGTAGCCGTACTCGCCTACCTGCTTCAATCCCAGCGCCTGGCTGATAAATCCCGTGCGCGAGAGGGTCAGCGTGCCCGCGTTCAGCCCGATGTCCGTCGTCATGCTGGTGTCAGTGGGCAGGCTGTCGGCCCTGAACAGCCAGACGTTGCAGCCGCCGCCCACGGGCGGGTAAAGAGCCAGCGACGTGGGAGTACGGGTCTGGTAGCGCCGGAAGAAGGCGTCGATGCGGTCGGCGGGTTGGGGCAGGAGGCCGGAGCTAATGAAAGGAGTTTGCGTAGTTATCTTCGAAAACGTGGCATAGCCGTACGAACCGCCGATGGACAGCCCCGTGGAGCCACTGGTGGCCACGTTGCAGTCCACCCGGTTGTTGGTCACGCCGATGGTGACGGCATTGCTCACATTGCTCCCGAAGGCAACGGTGACCGGCAGGTAGCAGCCCTCGGGCGTGCCGGTCGGGATGACCGCATTGATTTGATAAAGCCCGACATAGTTGGGCGCCAGCCCGGAACTTCGGATGGTGGCCTGGCGTCCCCCGATCATGACCACGGGCGTGGCCACGGTCGTCTGGGTGCCGGCGCCCGCCGCCGTCCCGTCGGCCGGCGGGTTTGTTACCCGGCCGAAGCCCGTCCCGTAAATAGTGACGATGCCGCTGGGGTTGACCGTGGCGCCGGGCGTGTTGGTGACGTAGGCCTGCCGCTCCGGCACGTAATTGAGCACTGCGCCGGGGCCGCGGCCGTCCCGCGCTTGCGAGAAGAGGCCGGGAGAGCTGTCTTGAATGGTGACATTGACGGGTGTGCTGCTGGCACCTCCGTTGGTCACCGTCACTGTGCTGGTTCCGGTAGCGACGCCCCACGGCACCTGCGCGTTGATCTGGCCCGCTGAGACGAAGAACAGCGGGGCCGCAAGGCCGCCGATCCTCACGCTTACCCCGCCCAGCGTCGTCGGCAGCGGAAGGCTGGCGCCCTCCACGGTGGAGTTGGCCAGGTGGCTGCCGAAGATCGAGACGATGGAACCGGCGGCGACGCCCCCGCCAGGCGCGTTGGCGGGACGGAAGCTGGCGCCGTTCACCACTCCCCCCTGCCACACGCTCGGAACCTGCGCCGTGGCGCCGGCGGCAAACAATACCAGCGAGCAGATCAGAAGCACCACCAATCGACCCACATGGCCTCCTTCTGCCATTCCCCAGGCTTGCGCGCAATTATCGTAGGCCGGTTGGCCGCTCAGCGTCAAGAACACAACGAGGAAGCTTTGGATTGTGCTGGTTTCTCTCGCCAACCAGCGCAACGGCCTGGTCGAAGACCGGGTCCCGGCCTGTTAGAAAATCGGAGATACTTGGGCTGACGACTATGTCCGGCTCGTTCCCGTTCCCAAGCCGAAATTTCGCTTCAAAGCAACTGTTTCGGTCCGGCCATCAGGCGAACGCAGCTCCACCGTCGCCGTGCTCCCTTTTTCGCCGGCCACAAGCCGCCAACAAGCCTCGCGCTGGCAGGCCCGTTCCGAAGAGCGGGCACGCAGGCGCGGCCTCAGCCGCTCCATCTCTTCTTCAATCGTCAATCCGTCAACCGCCAAGATTTCCGAGCCGACTTTCACGCCCGCCCCCGCAGCCTTAGAGTCGGGATTCACATGGACCACGAACGGCCTTCCGTCAAATAGATCGACCGACAAGCCCGGCCCGTTCGGCAGCATGGGAGGGTTATAGTTCTGAAGCCCCGAGTGGGTGTCTTTCAATTCGCTGACCAGTTGAAACAGCAGGAGATAAAAATCATCCGTGGTCGCCACGGTGTCGAGCCGCTCGTGATAGCGGCGACCTACTTCCGGCCAGTCGATGGATTTGAGTTTAAAGCAGGCGTAGGTCTTGTCTATCGCCTCCCAGAGGATATCGAGGTTCTGCCGCCGTTCTTCTGCCGAAAGTGTTTTTGCGGGGATCAACCCGGCCGGCGGCTGAGACGTGGTTACATAGCCGTTCCTGATCTGCGGTGTCTCAACGGGAGGGTTCGAAGGATTGGCCGGGCGCTGCGGCGATTGAACCTGAAATTGGATTTCGCCCGCACGTTCGGTGCTGGGGGTGGGCTGGAACTTTGTACCCAAGCGATAGGGGGCCTCGGCAGATTGCACCGGTTCAAGACACAGTACCGATAGACAGGCGGCCACGACCATTCGCATTTTCATAGTGTGAGGCGATGGGCAAGCGCGTCCAGGAACTGCACGGCGCCAAACAACACCCGCGCAAATAATAACACGACTTCACCTGCTCCGGCATCCTGCAGATGTTGACCAGTCGAAGCCACGCGACCAGCCACTCCGGCGCCTCCCAAGCGGGCACGACCGCCTCGCAGCACGCCTCGACGCCATGCACCTCGACAAACTCGACGCACGAATCACGGCCGCCCTCTATGAGGAGAAAGCCGCACAAGGGAAGTGCAGGGGCAGGAATGAAGGAATGGCTCCTCAGGTAGGACTCGAACCTACAACCCTTCGGTTAACAGCCGAATGCTCTACCATTGAGCTACTGAGGAGCATGGCCGGCGCCGGGCCGGCGACTTGTGCAGTATAGCACAACGGGGGCGGCGGCGAGGCGGGCAAATGCCGGGCGCGACGTGGGCGAACCCTGCGCGACCGGCGAGTGCCGCCAGTAGCTGCCGCAGGACATGCGCGGCACGAATGAGGTTGGCTGCCACTGGTCTTTGGGATAAGCTCTCCTGCTTTCGGAGAGAGGGCCCATGCGCAACCACACGCTCCTCTTGCTGTGTGTTTTTCTGGCGAGCTCGCAAGCGCATTTGCAGAAGGCGGCAGCCGAGCCACCCAAGACCCAGATCGTGTTGTTGGGTACCGGCACGCCGTATGCGGATCCCGACCGTTCCGGCCCGGCAGTGGCCATCGTGGTCGGCGGAACGAGCTACATCGTAGACGCCGGCCCAGGAGTCGTGCGGCGCGCTGCCGCCGCCGCGCAGAAGACGAAGATGAACGCCTTGGCGGCGTCCAATCTGAGATTCGTTTTTCTGACGCATTTGCACTCCGACCACACCCTGGGCTATCCCGACCTGATTTTCAGTCCCGTGGTGTTGGACCGCAAAGATCCGCTGGAAGCTTTCGGGCCAAAGGGATTGCAGGAGATGACCGATCACCTGCTGGCGGCCTGGAAGAAAGACCTGGATGTGCGCATTCACGGGCTGGAGCATGGCCACGCCAGCGGGTACCAGGTCCACGTGCACGAAATCAAGCCGGGTGTGATTCACAAGGACGAGAACGTTACGGTGAAAGCTTTCCTGGTGAAGCACAGCTCCTGGGACCAGGCCTTCGGCTACCGTTTCGAGGCGCGGGACCGGACCGTGGTCATTTCCGGCGACACCATTCCCACGCCCAGCGTGGCGAAAGCGTGCAGCGGATGCGACGTGCTGATCCACGAGGTCTACTGCCAGCGCGGCTTCGAGAAGCGTGACGCTGAACGCCAGAAGTATCACTCCACCGCCCATAGTTCCTCGCTCGAAGTGGCGCAAATCGCCCGTCAGGCGAAGCCCAAGCTGCTCGTCCTCTACCATCAGCTTTTCTTCGGGTGCTCAGAGGCCGAGTTGTTTGAAGAAGTGCGGAAGGCCTATTCGGGAAAAGTTGTGTCCGGGCGGGATCTGGACGTGTTCTAGCGCTGTGTCTCTGAAATAGGTTTACAGCGATGAAGGCGGAAGGCAGAAGGCGGAAGGCGTTCGGCCTGCGGCCGATTGTGGTTGTCTTCGGCGCTGTCAGTAAAGTAGGCCCAGGCGGTGTCGCCCATGAACCAGAACGGCGCGCCGTTCTGCCGCTCGAAATGGCCCGGCCATCGGGACGACGGCCGCAGGCCGCCCGCCCGCTTGGATTCCATACACAGAAAAGCGCCCGAACGGCCGTTCAAGCCTGGATCGTTGCTCGCCAACGTGAACGACCATTGGCCGGCAACGTCCGGACTCACCCGCAGTTTCCACCTATCGCCGCCATCCCAAAACAGTGCGACTTTCCACGCCGCGCTACCCGGGCGCGTGAAATTGGCCTCCGCCGCTACCTGCAGATAGGGGTTCTCGTAGCTGCCGGTGGCGCGGAAAGAAGCCTCGAACATGGCATAACGCTCGATTCGATCCTGCGCGATTGCCTGCCCGGTTACCCAAACAGCCGTCAACAGGGCGATTAAGAAGAGCCTGCGCATCACAGCCTTTCTTTCTCGTAGTGACTGCCGCGGGGATTATACACGCTGTGCCGGACACATTCACAACGTGCGCAGTGCTGCAACGCGGATGCGCGCTATCGTTACGCCGCTCACAGGCGCAGGGAGTTCTGCTAAGCTGTGATGCCAGCTATGCGCGGCATGCTCGGCGGTCAAGCCTCAGGGTACTTGGTGGCGGTGCTGTGGTTGCAAGGAGTCGTTTTTGCGCAGGCCACGGGCCGCGAGCTCGACAACGGCGGGAAGATCTTCCGCGCGGCCTGCGCCGCATGTCACGGGGCCGACGGCAGGGGGGCGCCCCAGACCATGCGAGGCTTCGAGCCGCCGCCGACGTTTCCGGATTTCACCGACTGCAAGGCCACCGCGCGCGAGCCCAACCGTGACTGGAGCGCCATCATTCACAACGGAGGGCCGGCGAGGGGATTCTCCCAGATCATGCCCTCCTTCCGCGAAGCTCTGACCGCGGACCAAATAGGGAAGGTCATGCAGCACCTTCGCGGTTTTTGCCGCCAGAGCGTCTGGCCGCGCGGCGAGCTGAACCTGCCGCGGGCACTGGTCACCGAGAAGGCTTTCCCGGAGGACGAGGCCGTCATCACCACTTCCATCGACGCGCAAGGGGCGCCCGCCGTGTCCCAGCGGATCGTGTACGAGCGGCGTTTCGGGGCGCGCAACCAGGTAGAAGTCGCTGCCCCGTTCAGCTTCCGCGACAAGGACAGCGGCGGTTGGGCCGGCGGCGTGGGCGACATCGCTCTCGGCTACAAGCGCGCCTTGTTTCACAGCCTGCGCAGCGGCTCGATCGTGAGCGTGACCGGCGAGTGTGCTCTGCCAACGGGAGACCTGGCCCGGGGCTTCGGCAAAGGGGTGACGGTCTTCGAGTTCTTTGCCTCCTACGGGCAGCTTCTGCCCAAGAACAGCTTTTTCCAGTTCCAGGGCGGAGTCGAGTCGCCGACGCGCAGCGACGCCGCCAAGGCCGTGTTCTGGCGAACGGTGATGGGCAAGAGCTTCACCGGGAGCCAAGGTCTGGGCCGTCTCTGGTCGCCGATGGTGGAACTGCTCGCAGACCGCGAACTAGTGAAGGGAGAGGCGACCAACTGGGATGTCGTGCCCCAGATCCAGGTGACGCTCAACAGGCGGCAGCACATCCGGGCGAATGTCGGTGTGCGGATCCCGGTCAACAATACCGCCTCCCGCTCCACGCAAGTCATGTTCTATCTGCTCTGGGACTGGTTCGACGGAGGTCTGCGCGATGGCTGGAAATAGGGTTCAGCCCGGGAGGGGGGCGATGGTCAGACGGATCTGTTATCGCGGGGGGGCGGCCTTGCTGGCGGCGCTGCTGATCTGGTGGCCCCATGGGGGGCGGAGCGCCGAGCCCGGCCGCCAGGCACCGGCGCCGCGTTTTCAGACCTCCGACCGCTGCGTCGCCTGCCACAACGGCCTGGCTGCACCTTCCGGCCAGGACATCTCCATCGGCTTCGACTGGCGCCCGACCATGATGGCCCATTCGGCGCGGGATCCCTACTGGCATGCGGGCGTGCGCCGCGAAACGATCGATCATCCCGAGTCGCGGGCGGCCATCGAGGACGAGTGCTCCATCTGTCACATGCCGATGGCCCGGTATGAGTCGAAGTTGAGCGGCCACCGCGGCGAGGTTTTCTCTCATCTTCGCTTCGACCCGGACGACTACGGCGACCGGCTCGCGGCCGATGGCGTGTCCTGCTCGCTGTGCCACCAGATCGGGAAGGAAAAGCTGGGAACGCGAGAGAGCTTCGTGGGTGGATTCGTGATCGATCCGCCGGCTGCCCCGGGTGAGCGCCTGGAGTACGGCCCGTTCTCGCCCGACGCCGGCCATACCAGGATCATGAGAACATCGACCGGAGGCTTTCGCCCCACCGAGTCGCAGCACATACGCCAGTCCGAAGTCTGCGCCACCTGTCACACGCTCTATACCGCGGCCCTGGGGCCTGGGGGGAAAAAGATCGGCGAACTGCCGGAACAGGTGCCGTACCAGGAGTGGCTGCACAGCGAGTACCGGGACAAGCGGGGTTGCCAGTCCTGTCACATGCCGACCGTTTCCAGCGAGGTCCCGATCACCAGCGTCCTGGGCCGGCCCCGGGCAGGAGTGGCCCGGCACGTGTTTGTCGGCGGCAACTTCTTCATGCTGAAGGTTCTGAACCGTTATCGGCAGGAACTAGGCGTGGCGGCGCCGCCGCCGGAACTGACGGCGGCGGCCCAGAGGACCGTCGAGCACCTCCAGTCGGAGGCCGCCCTCGTCTCCATCGAGCGGGTTGATCTTCGATCCGGCCGCCTGGAGGCGGAGGTCTCGGTCGAAAACCTGGGCGGACACAAGTTGCCCACCGCCTATCCCTCGCGGCGCGCCTGGCTGCACGTGACCATGCGGGACCGGAACGGCCGGACGGTGTTCGAGTCGGGCGCGCTGAACGCGGCGGGCACGATCCAGGACAATGACAGCGACGCCGATCCGGCCCGCTTCGAGCCGCATTACACCGAGATCCGTAGCGGCGACCAGGTGCAGATCTATGAAGCCATCATGGCCGACAGCGACGGTGCAGTGACCACGGGGCTGCTGGCCGCTGTTCGCTACCTGAAGGACAACCGGCTGCTGCCGCGCGGCTTTGACAAGCGAACCGCGAGCAAGGACGTCGCCGTGGTGGGAGGCGCATTCGAGGACCAGGATTTCACCGGCGCCGGGGACCGGGTCCGGTACTCGGTCGCGCTGGGCGAGGCGCAGGGCCCGTTTCAGATCGAGGCCCGGCTTTGGTACCAACCGATCTCCTTTCGCTGGGCCATGAACCTCCAGCGTTACGATGCGCAGGAACCCCGCCGATTCACCCGGTATTACGATGCCATGGGGTCGGCCTCGGCCGTGGTGCTGGCGCAGGCCGCGGCGACAAAGTGAAGGCAGCATTACGTCCAACCGGTCTCGGTTGCGGCCCGTGGTTTCCTGGCTGCCGGTACGAGAACTCTTTCAGACCTTCGGATTTCAGTCGAGGCAAGACATCCTCACCGCAGGCGGTTGTCCAATTTCTGCGTGGCTTGCGGCAGCATCTCACCGCCGCGCGAGCCGAATTGCCGCTCCTGCGACGCAAGCCAAGCCAGCAGACGTTCGGTCATCCGGAGCCGCACCTCGCGCGCGTTCTTGTCGTTCCACAAGTCGCGCTGCTCCTGCGGGTCCTGCACCATATCGAACAACTGTCCTTCCGGCTCCCCGTCCGCTCCCGGCGGCGCATGGTAGACGTTTAGCTTGTAGCGCTCGTCCAAAAACATGGTCGCGTGGATCTCCGGATTAGGGTAGACCTGGTTATCGAGAATGCCCGTGTTCCTGTAGCAGCAGACCGCGTAGTCCCGCAGCCGGGCAGCGTCGCCGGCGCTGGCAGGCGACAGGTCCTGCGATTCCGGCATTTGCTTCCGTGTCTCTTCCGGCAGGCACCCGGCGGCCGCGAGCACGGTCGCCGCAAGGTCGTGGAGTTGCACCGGGCGGCGTATCCGCATACCCTCCCGCATTCGCCCGGGCCACCGCATCAGCAATGGTACCCGCACGCCCCCGTCGTAGAAATGCGCTCCCTTGACCAACAGGCCGTGGTCGCCGAGCATGTCTCCGTGGTCGCTGGTGAAGACGACCAGCGTATTTTCCACGATGCGCTTGGCATCCAGCGCCTTCAGGACTCGCCCAAACTCCTGGTCGGCCAGCGCGATGGCCGCGTAATACCCCAGCCGCATCTCCATCAAATCGGCCCGCGAGAAGTTCCTGAATGCTCCGAGGTAGTTGTGTTCATGTTCCTGGCGGACGCCGTATGGCTTGCGCGCCATGTCTCCCGCGGCAGGCACGGGCTGCGGCAGCAGATCCCGCTTCACGCCTTCCCGCATTTCTACCGGGTACCCGTCGTAAGGGTTGTGCGGATCGAAGATGCTCATCAAACAGAAGAACGGTTCGTCTTCCTTTGCGCTTTGGATGAAGTCGATGGTCCGTTCAGCGGCCCAGTGTGTCATGTGCACTTCGCGAGGCGCGTGCGTGAGCTTCCGTCCCTTGGCGCGGAGGTCGGCCAGGTGGTTTGGGTTCTTCTTCTCCAGCCACTGCCGGTACGCGTTCCAAGGTGAATCCAGGTGGAGCGACGGCTCCATGCACCACTCATAGAGGTCGAACCCGTCGTTGGGGTGCCTCCGCGCGGCTTCGTACAAGCGGCTGGACACATGCAGCTTGCCGAACAGAGCTGTGCGGTAGCCGTTCTGCTGAAGCCGCCGCGTAAACAGCACTTCGCTTTCCGGCAGGTTGTCGTAAAGGCGATACACGCCGTGGCCGGGCAGGCCCTTGCCGGTCATCATGCTGGCCCGGCTTGGCGTGCAGACGGGATTGTTCACGTAGCATCGCTCGAACAGCACGCCGCGCGCGGCGAGGCCATCCAGGTTCGGCGTTTCGATGGCCCGCGCGCCGTAGCAGCCCAGGGTGTCGAAGCGCTGCTGGTCGGTCATCAGGATGAGAATGTTCGGCCGCCTGGTCCGCGCGCATAGGATCGCCGGGGCGCCGGCCAGCGCCGCTCCGGCACCGAGAAAAGCTCGGCGGCTTAATCGCCGATCGTCCTTCATCGATCACCTCGCTATCGAGTCTCAGACCGTATGAAAAATGACTGGGTTTGAGTTGTGTGTGTCTGGCCCGGGCCTTGGGGCGGGCCAAAAACGGTCGTGATTCTATATGCGCTGTATACAACAGGCAAGTGGAGACTCAACGGAGCGCTTGTGGTCGAGCATCGACTCCTATGCCTGGCAGGGTTTTGACTGCGGGCTGGGGAAACGCCTCTTGGAGATTGACGCCGGCCCCCGCGCGCTGTATTCTCCCCGCATACCAATTGAATTTCGAGAGAGATGATCGATGAGCACAAGGCGGATCGGCGGCCCCAATCAGGAGAGGGCAATGGACAACAGTGCAGGGACCATCCCGGCGGGCCTGACGCGCCGCGATCTGTTGAAGCAGTGCGGCGCGGCGGGCCTGGGCGCCCTGGTGGGGGCATGGCCAGGCCAGTCGAAAGCCGCTTGGCCCAACATCGTGTTCGTGTTCTCCGATCAGCAGCGAAACGCTTCCTGGCCGGGCGGCGGCGATCCCCAGGTAATAACCCCGAACCTCGACCGGCTGGCCCGCGAAGGCGCCGTCTTCAGTCGTTGCATCAGCAACTACCCGCTCTGCTCGCCATATCGTGCCAGCCTGCTGACGGGCCGCTATCCGCAGGCAACATGCATCATGTTCAACGTCCCCCAGGCGGCCAATTACGCTTATGACGTGGGCGCGGCGAGCCAGGGCCTTCCCACCTCGGAGGTGACCATCGCCGACCTGCTGAAGAAGGCCGGTTATGCGACCGGTTACGTGGGCAAGTGGCACCTGTATCCGGGCACGCCCGCTTTCTCCGAAACGGACCAACCGAGGCTGGTGCCGGCGGGGCCGCATCGCCACGGATTCGACTATTGGCGCGTTTGCCACAACTACGGCAAGCGGTATGACACCCGCTGCTACGATGACCGCGGCAAGGAATTCGTCCTGCCGGGATACGCTCCGACCAGCCAGATGGACATGACGTTGGAATTCATCGAGAAGAATGCCGCTGGCCCGTTCTGTGTGTTTCTATCGACGCACCCGCCGCACGCCCCATATACCGAGGCGCCGCAACGGTTCATCGATATGTACCCGCCGGACAAGATCAGGTTGCGGCCGAATGTTCCCAAAGACGCGAACACCAGCGGCGTGCGCGATGCTTACATCGGCTACTTCTCGCACGTGACGGCGATGGATCATGAGATGGGCCGGTTGATGACCAGACTGGCACAACTGGGGATCGCCGACAACACCATCCTCTGCTACAGCAGCGACCACGGCGACATGCTCGGTTCCCACAACCTCTGGGCCAAGCGGAGACCATGGGAGGAATCGATTGACGTGCCCTTCATTGTGCGCTGGCCGGGGCGCATCCCCGCGGGCAGGCGTCTGGACCAACTGTTTTCGACTCCCGACATCACTCCCACGCTGCTGGGCTTGGCCGGCGTTCCGGTGCTGCCCCGCATGCAGGGCATCGATATGTCGGCTGCGCTTCGCGGCAAGGACATTTCTGGGCCGGAATCGGCCTTCATCATGTCGCGCGGCGGCATTTCCGGCGCTGGCGATGATGAGGCCGAGGGAGGCGGCGGCAAGCGCGCGCGCAAGGAGAGCAAGAAGAAACCGGCCGCCCGTAAGGAGGGCGAGCAGAAAGCGACGGCCCGGAAGGACGCCGGGCAATGGCGCGGCGTGCGCACCCCCCGCTACACATATGCCAGGATCCAGGGGAAGAAGGGCACGACTCCCTGGGTGCTTTACGACAACGAGAAGGATCCGTACCAGATGCGCAACCTGGTTGAGGATCGCGGCGCCGCCGGCACGCTCAAGGAACTGGACGCTATGGTCGAGCGCTGGCGGAAACGCCTCGGTGACTCGTGAAACCCGAGGACCTCAACCCGGACGATTCACCACGGATGGACACGGATGAACACGGATAAAGCCCGATTCACTGGCATCATTCCCCCCTTGGCGACGCCCCTGGACGCGGATGGGCGACTGGATCGAATGGCACTGGAAACCATGCTCGCGCGAGTAGTGTCGGGCGGGGTCTCGGGCGTTTTTATCTTGGGCACCACCGGCGAGGGCCCGCACCTGGATTCGGAGCTTCGCAGCGAGCTGGTGCGTACAGCCTGCGCCATCTGCCCGCCGCATGTCCCTGTACTGGTGGGCCTTTGCGACCCCTCCGCGGGCAACTCAGAACGCCTGGCTGCCGAGGCGGCGGAATGCGGCGCGGCTGCGCTGGTGTTGACCCCGCCGTTCTACTTTCCTCTCAGTCAGGAAGAATTGCTTGGCTATCTGGATCGTTTGGTTCCGCGCCTGCCGCTGCCCGTGTTTCTCTACAACATCCCGTCATTGACGGGCATCGAGTTTCAGCCGGAAACCGTGAAGCGGGCGGCCGCGAATCTGCCGATTGCCGGCCTCAAAGACAGTTCCGGGAACATGGCCTATTTCTCGGCGGTGCGCCGCGCCGTACCCCATCCCTTCCGGCTTTTCTGCGGCCCTGAAGAGCAGTTGCTGGAAGCGACGCTGGCGGGCGGCGATGGCGGCGTCTGCGGCGGCGCCAACCTTTTCCCTCGGCTCTACGTCGATCTGTATCAGGCGGCCACGGCCGGACGAATTGACGAGGCGCGCAATCTTCAGGCCCTCGTGCACCGTATTTCCGCGGCCATCTACTCGTGCACCGGCGAAGCAACCGCTTATCTGCGTGGCCTTAAGTGCGCGATGAGCGTGATGGGGCTGTGCCAGGAGGTGTTCGCCGAGCCGCTCGCTCCATTGCCGCCGGCGGCTAGAGCGAACATCACCGCTTTCCTCGACAGGTTCGAACTCGGTGCGCCCTCCGAAACCGCCGCTGGTATAACGTAATGCGGCCGGCAACGAGGTGAGAGCTCTGTGGAAAGGAGAGCACGCAAATGAAGCGCAGGACCTTCCTTCAAGCTCCGGCCCTCGCATTCGGATGGACGTCGGCCGGCGCGAATCAGGGGCGCCAGGCGAATCCCGGCCAGCCTGTCACCGTTCGTCCGCAGCCGCAAGTAGTGGCGGATCCCTACGTCCGGGTGGCGAAGTCTCCCAACGACTGGAAAGAAGGTCCCTGGATCGGCAGCCCCAGCATCGTGAAGACTGCGAGTGGCCGTCTGCTGGTTTGCCATGACCTGTTCGGAACGAACAGCACGTATGACACCGCCTACGTTATCGGTTCCGACGATCAGGGACGCACATGGACCCCGCTGGCCGAACTGCGGTCGATGTTCTGGCCGTCGTTGGTCCGGTGCGCCTCCGGGCTCTACGTCATTGGAGTGGACCGGCAGTATGAGAGGCCACCCAATCACCTGGTGATCGCGCGCTCCGAAGACAACGGCCGGAGATGGAGCAAGCCGTCACCGCTGACTCCCGCCGGAATGGCGGTGCATACGGCGAACAAGGGGGCCCTGGTCTCCAACGGCAAAATTACCTATTCGTTCGAAGTGTGCCCCAGTCTGTTCGATCCGCCGCCGCAAACGAAAACCGCGGAGGCGGTTTCGGTTGCTGAGGAGGAACTGGACGAGCGGGCGTTCCGGATCAGCGTCGAGAATGCCGGCGTTCTCGTCGCGCATACGCTGGTGGCCGTCACAGCCGGGGAACAGAAGCTGCACTGCCGGGTCCTGGAAGCCGATAAGCGCGGCAATCGCCTGGTGCTCCGTCCTGAGCGCTGGATCCCGGAAAAGGCGTATCCCGCGTCGCCGGTCAATTCGGCAGGGCCCTGGCGATTCCCGCCGGGCGCCCTGGTGAAGGCGGTCAGCGGCACGATGGGCAATCACCGCGATCTTTGGGTAATGGCCATGGACGCCCCCGAAACAGCAGACCTCTGTGACCCGCGCGTCTGGCGAATATCCAACCCGGTCGGCAACCCCGCCTACACGCATGCGGCCACGCTGAAGGAACTCTTCGGCTTCACCTTCCGTGCTCCTTCAAAGGCCTGGCTCGAGGGCGTGCTGGTGCGACTGGAGCATCCGGGTGGCTCGGGGCAGATCGTCAACATTTTGCGCACCGGCAACGGAATCGCCTCCAACGTTGCCGCCCGGGTAATCGTGGATGGAGCGTCGGAGCAACTCCACTGCCGCTTCGACAGGTTCACCTTCGATCCAGGCCTTGGCTGCACTCACTGCTACATCCTCTATGACTCCGCGACCAAGCTCTATTGGATGGCCTCCAATGTGAACCGCGGCGGCAGACCAGCCTCCAAAGGTACCAGGAGCACCGAGCCCGCCCGGGAACGCACCGCACTGGGGCTGTTCTACAGCATCAATTGCAGCGATTGGTTTATGGCCGGCCTGGTGGCTTACTCGTCGGACATGGTCCACTCCTACCAGTACCCGCACTTCATCGTCGACGGTGAGGACCTGCTGCTGGTGTCCCGGTCGCACGTCGAGAGCCCCCTGACGGAAGAGACCGCCGGCGGCGGGAAGGCCAACGCCCACAATGCCAACGGGGCGACACTCCACTGCGTGCGGAATTTCCGGCGGCTGGCGAATATGGACTTCATCCATTACGGAGCAGCCACGTGAGTCAGCCGCAGATTTCGCAGATCGCGCGGACTGAGTTGTTCCTCAGCGCTTTTTCAGGTCGATGAAGGAACGCTCGAAGTAGTAGAAGAAGCCGTCTTCGCAACCCACGATCAAGTCCAGCTTCCCATCCCCATTCCAGTCGGCGACGTTGGGCGTGGGGTTGTGGCCGCGTATCTTGGTGTCGAGCAGCGCGCCGCGCAGTCTCATGACGGGCTTCTGTTGCTTGCCGACGTTCTCGTACCAGATCGGGCCGTCCGCCGAGTCCGTGATCAGATCGAGGTCGCCGTCTCCGTCCCAGTCGGCGAGTTCAACCTTGCGCCGGCCGCTGCGCCCGCCGCGCTCCGGCGCAAGATTCAGGAAGCGCCCCTGTTCGTCGACGAAGATTCGGGCGGGCGGCAGCAGGACCAGCGCGCTGCCTTTGCGCTCTCGACGGTAGAGCGAGAGATAGCCTCGATAGTCGAGCATGACGAGGTCGGGCAGGCCGTCGCGGTCCCAATCCAGCGCCTTCGGCGTGGTGCGCCACTGCGTCACGAGCTGTTTGCCCTTCGGCTCCCACCAAACCCAATCGGGCTTCGGCGGGCGCGACGGCCATTCCACCTCGATGGGCTGCGCGGCCGCCAGTTCCGGGTTGCGCGCGGTTCCGATGTTGCGGTACCAGACGACCGCGCCGGTGATGTCGTTGACCAGCAGGTCGAGCTTGCCGTCCAGGTCCCAGTCAGCGACCGAGATATTGGTGTAGCCCCACTTTTCTTCCGCTGGTCCCTGGACGGATCCGTTGGGGCCAGCCGTGTGGCGGATGGTTTTTCCCGCCGCTTTCAAGTAGCCGCGATCCTCGAATGCCGGCGCGGACGCGGCGCCCACGTTCTCGAAGTACTGGATATATCCGGCCGAGTTGCCGGAGAGTAAGTCGAGTTTGCCGTCGCCGTTCCAGTCGACAGCGACGGGGCGCGAAAGAGCGCCGCTCTTCAGGTATGGGTCGACCTGCTCAAAATAGCGAGGTGGCGCCAGGTCGGGTTCGCGGCCACGTGGAGCCCGGTTTTCGAGCAGTGCCACCCTGCCGTCCTCCTCGCCCACGATCAAGGACACGCGGCCATCCCTGTGCCACTGCACGACGCGCGGCTGGATCATGCACAGGTCCATGTGCAGCGGCTTTCCGTCCACCCGAAGGGTTTCTCCGGCGGCCAGCCGGGGGGCGGTGCGCGTGCCGGTATTGCGGAAGAGAGTGATGGTGTCAATAAAGTTCGCGGAAATAATGTCGAGCTTTCCGGCGCCCATCCAATCCACTGGGTTGGGCACGGGGCTGCCGTACTGATCGAGCGGTTTGCCGTCCGCTTCGAGCAAGACCGGTTCGGCGTAGCGAGGCTGGGCATTCGTTCCGATGTTGCGATGAAAGTAGACGTAGCCGTGCAGCGGGCCGCGGGTCCACTGGCCCTTTTCGTTGAAGGCGTCGTCCCACCCATAGTCGCGCCAGTCGCTGACCCCGGCCAGCACGTCAATCCTGCCGTCGCCATCCCAATCGGCCGGATACCAGAAATCGTCGCGCCCCACCCAATAGCTGCGGGGCAGTTTCACGGGGACAAATGCCGAGAGGCGGTTCTTGCGGACATCGCTGTAGTACCCGCCGCTGATGACCAGGTCGATGGCTCCGTCGCCATTGAAATCGGCCGCCACCACTTCCTTCCCGCGCGGCCCAAGCCATTCCCCGCGGTCGAAGAGCGGCTCCTGGTTGCTGCCCAGATTGCGGAACAGGTAGGTTCCGGCGGATGGGCCGGCGCTGGAGACGACGAGGTCGATGTTGCCATCGCCGTCGAAATCGAGTGCCGCGGGATGGCCCCACAGTCCGACCCCCAGGTGACCTCGGACGCCCCCGCGGCCGTACGAGATGGGGCCGCCTGTGCCGACCATCGCCGGCTCCGCCAGTCGCGCCGTTTCACCGGCACGCCCGATATCGAAGTAGGCGTGATAGGCGCCGGGGCCCTTCGAGAGCCAGCTCACTTTCATCTGCGGTACGCGCCATTCCACCTTCGCCGGGATGACTTCCGGCGACGTAGAGCGGATCACGCGCACCGAGTCGGGATTGAAGCCGGCCGGAACATCGTGCGTCAGCAGGACCGGACGTCCACTCGGCAGATCGACCTGAACAGCAATGCGCAAGTGATTTCGCGTCGGCCAGGCGGCGTTTCCGCGCTGTTCAATCGGCGGGGCCTGCGCCAGGCAAACGGTGGCAACGAGAAGACAAACTCGACGTAAAGGCATAGGGCTTTAAAAACACGCCGGCGCTCCACAAAACCCAGATGGGAGATGACCACGCCATCTGGCCATCCTTCTGGATGACGCGCACGTAGTAGTAGTTCTCGCCCGGCCGGGCGTCGGAATCCTGGTACGTCAGATCGAAGTCCGTGGTGCCGGGCGACTTGCTCAGCACGAACTTATTGTTCCTCACTAGGTCCACCTTGTCGAGCGGGCCGGTCCCTTTGATTCTCACCACGATGCGTGGTCTGCCGGAGGCGGTGAAAATGTCGCCCTGGATGTACTCGCTCGCTCCATCGACCATGCGGCAGTCGAGGATGATGTTATCCGTGGCGGCGTAGGCGTGCCGCTTCTTCATAGCGTCGATCATGCCCCGGCGGGAGATGTCATCGGCGATGATGCAGGCGTAAGAGACGTGCGTGGAAATGTGATCGGAACTCGCTTGCACGCCCAGCTTGTAGCCCTTGGCGAGTGCGTTCCAGAAGAAGCCGGCCTTTTCGTAGGAGCCGTGCACGCGGCCGGTGGCGTCCGACTCGGTCCGGGGCGCGCCCTGGTATTCGTAAGAGGCGTGGAAGCCCTGGTAGAGCTCGGCCAGCGGCTCCAATTCGGGATCGTTGTCGCGCCAGTCGGTGCCCTGGCTGGTGGCCAGCGAGTGCTCCATGGCGATGGCGCCGTGCTGCTTGAGGTGCGGGTAAAGGATCGGGCCGCTGTTCTTTACCGCCTTCGCCTCCTCGGGCGAAATCGGCAACGCCCGCACGCCGCGCTTTGGAAACACCAGGTTGCGGTGGCCGTTGGGGTACGGCACGCTGCGCTCGTAGCCGTACATGGGCTGGAAGGCGCCCTCGACGTAGAACATGTCGTTCGACTTCTGGGTGATCCACCAGTTGTAGTCTTCGCCGCTGCCCATCTGGTGGTCGGCCACCAGCACGTAATCGAGCCGGGCGGCGTCGATGGAATAGCGGTACAGGTCGAACAGCGAGCCATCGCCCGAGCCGTCGTGGGAGAGCTCGGTGTGGCGGTGCATGTCGCCGCGCAGGATGCGGTAGGTCTTGCCGCCCGAGGTGATGCGGTAATTGCGGATGGCGCGCACCTGGGCGCTCTCGGCCGGGTGCACGGGCGTGGCTCCCGCCGTCCCGAGTGCAGTTTGCGCAGCCACAACGGCGGCGGCGGGTTCCGGGTCGGCAGCCAGCGCCCGTGACGGTATGGACGCGGCGCCCGCCCACCCCGCAGGCAGTTCCAGGCGCGAAACGAAAACTTCCAGGTTGCGGTTGGGCAGGTGCTCCATCGCACCGCCCTCCCCGTGCAGCGGCCGGTTATCGGTGGGCCAGGCAACCAGCAGGCCTCCGCGCTGGCCCGGCGACGGGGCCAGCGAGGCGCGCTGATAGTTCCGCCCCGCGCTGTCGGGCAGAAACACGGCCGGCATCCAGCGGTCGCCGAGCAGGCAGGTGGCGTAGAAGTTCCAGCGGCCGCCGCCCGCGAAAGCGTCGGGCCGCGTCCTGGTCGAGTCGGTACGGTTGCGCAACACCATCCACAACCGGCCGCCTTCCCAGGCGATCTGTGGCAGTTCGCTGTAGCGGCGGATTTCGGGCGCAACCGCTTCCAGCGGATCGGCCTGCGGTTGGCGCCACTCGCCCTGATCCAGGTAGGCGACGTGCAGCTTGCGCGTGAGGTACAGCAGGTTGCCCCTCATCGCGTCGTGGCTCCAATCCTTGCCCCAGTTCGGGCCCGCTTCATCCCAGGCGATCCACGGACGGTCGTGCGAGTCGCAGGCCACGTCGGCATGGGCTTCAAAGTTCGGTGAACGGGTCACCTGGATCAGCGCTCCCAACTTTTCGCCGGCGACCTGCCGGGCGTACACATCGTAGTCGCCCGCGCCGTAGCCGTCCCACACAACCCAGACGCGGCCCTTGGAATCGGCGGCGATGCTCGGTTCCCAACTGCTGGCCGCCGACTCGCTCAGCGCGGTTTCCGCGGACCACGTCGTGCCCTGAAGCCGTTTCATCAGGATGGTCGAAAGGCCTTTGCGGAAGCCTTGCCAGACGAGGTAAAGCCGGCGATCCGAAGCACGCGCCAGCTTGTGAAAGAGGTTGGGGCCAAGACCCGGGCCGCCGCCCGGCGTGATTCGTTCGGTGGCCGACCATTTCTTCCCGTCGTGGCAGCGGCCGTAAATATCCCAGGAACCACTGACCTGCGCCGCCCAGGTGACCCACACGCGGCCCTGGCCGTCCTCGGCAACGGCGGTGCGGAAGTAGTCGGCCTGGACGCCGGCCGGCTCCTGCCACGATTCCGCCGGCTGCCATGCGCCGCCTCTGTGCCGGCGGACAAAGACGCGATCGGCGGCGTCCCGATAGCCAATCCACGCCACCCAGGTCTCGCCCTGGGAAGTGACCGTGATACTCGGATAGTCGTCGCTGATCCCCGGCTCGCTGAGCAACTCCGCGGGCGGAATCCGCTCGACCCGCACCCGGCCGCTCAAGAAAGAAGCAGGCTTGCCGTAGCTCACCTCGTTTTCGGGGAACGAGAAATCGCCGCCGGCGCTTTCCACAATCACCTGCGCCCCGTCGCCTTCCAGCGTAACCAGCAACCCCGCGGGAATGAGCCGCTCGATCAGGCCGGGCATCGTCGTAGCCGGATGAAGCTGGTCTTCGAAGCGGCCGGCGCGCGTGGTCAGCCGGAATTCCGCGCCCTGGACCGCATCCGGCTGCCTGAACCGCCATCCTTCCAAGCGCACCAGCTTGCCCCCGCGCACCTCGATGCGCCCGTCCCATTTCTGCTCCGCCGTGTCTGCCACGCCGAAGACGAAACGGAAGGCATACCGTGCGGGGACATCCGCGAAGGCAATCGTCTGCGGCCGTTGTGCAGGCCGGGCAGCAAGCAGAACGAGTGTCAGGATTGGAAAGAGGAGCGTGAGGGCGTTGCGAACGTGCTTCTTCATAGGAAAGAATCAGGCAGCGCTCAACCGCCGAGGTGGGCCAGGATCAGTGAAGAACGCGGGCGCCAAGGCCAGAAGAACCAGGTAGCGTCTTCCTGCCTTTGCGCCTTTCGGATCATGGTTCGCGGTTCAGAACGAGAACCGGAGCGATGCGCACAGCTTCCTCGGCTGAGCGGTGAAATCCGGGCGGACGTCCTTCTTCACGATCACGCCGAAATTCGCACTGGTCGGGTCCGCGTCCGGGATTCCCTTGATCATCACGTACCGGTTGAACACGTTGTACGCGTCTAACCGCAGGTCGAAGCCATAGCGCTCGCCGATCTTCATATGGCGGTCCAGGGCGAGATTGACGAGCCCGAGGTTGGGCTGGCGATGGAGCTCCATCAGGAAGTTAGGCGGAATTTCCGGCGAGTACTGCGGCGGGATCAACCAGTTGAAGTTATCGATCGCGCAGCCAAACTGGCTGTTCAGACCACGATCCTCCAGTCTAATGACCGGTCCCGGTTGGTCGAGCACACGGGCGACGCACGGACGCCACATGCGGACATTGCCGCTTGGGTCATGCCAGTTTGGCTTCAGGACGCCATTCCGCACCGAGAAGGCAGCGCTAGGCACTGCCGACAGTATTCCGCTCGATAGATCGAAGCGTGAACTGAGCTGCCAGCCCGAGACCATCGTTCGCACAACCGGTGTGGCGTTTCCGAGCAGGCGCTTGCCTCTGCCGAACGGAAGGTCGGCAACGCCTGCGAAAGTGAAAATGTGCGGGCGGTTATAGAAATTCGGCGAGCGGTCGAGGATCATCTTCTGCACGTCCTTGATGAACGTGTTTCCTCCAACACCGGCGCCGGCTAGTTGCATGTTCTTCGCGAACGTGTAGGTCGCGTTAAAGACGATGCCGTGCGCCGTACGCATTTCGTAGATTGTCTGAAAGGCGTCGTACCAGCCGCGGCCCAGGTTGTACCCGTTTCCGGTGATGGCATCGAACTGCGGGCGGGGCCGCAGCAGCACCGCTCGCGTGAGGTTAGCGCTCGTGTAGCGCGACGTGCCAAGGAACGGCTCGAGGTTCCTGAACGGGTTGGGCAACTGGACATTGCAGTACGCGGGGTCGCCGCCTTCCAGCGGGTTGCACTTTTGCCGCGTGGCCAGCGAGATTTCGTTCTCCGGTACATCTACGCGCATGTCATACGTGCGGCTCCCGACATACCCAAGTTCCAGGCGCGAGTTGGCCGGCAGCTTGATCTGGAAGCCCAGCGAGAACTGATCGATATGGGGCAGCGTGAATCCGCGCTTCTGGTAGGCCACCGCCTGTCCCAGGTTCGTGAGCAGGCCCTTCGAATTGCCGGTCACCGGAACCATGCCGGACGGGAACGGATTGATCAGCGAATCGGAGCGGGCGGTCCGGTTGTCGTCGAGCGAGGCGACCAGCGAAGTGCTGAGGGCATAACCGTATTGGGTGTACATGTCGTCCTGGCTCGACCAGTAGGAACGCCCGAAACCGCCCCGCATGACGATGTTCGGCAGCACTTCGTAGGCAAATCCAAAGCGCGGCTGCACGGCGCCCGGCCAGACGTCGGTGGTTGTGCGTGGCTGGCCATTCACGCCGGCAAAAAGCAGGCCCCCGGTCAGTTGCGGCAAATCCGGGAAGCGGCTGCGGTCGATCAAGGCATTGGCGGGGTTGGTGACGCTGCTGTCAAAGTTCGCAATTATGCGGTTGTATCGCTCCGTCACCGGAATGTAGAGGTCATATCGGAAACCGAGGTTCAACGTCAGCCGGCGGTGCACTTTCCAGTCGTCCTGTACGTAGCCGGCAAAATACTTGCTCAGCAGCGCAAGTTTCGGCGTGACCGACGATCCCCCGCCGGTCGGCAATCCGAGCAGCGCCGTGGCGATGCTGTTGCCGCTGAGGTTGTCCGCGCGGGAGTAATCCGCCCTCGTAAACACGTCGGCGAACGTATACTGCAACACATTGCCGAGCGACTGCGTATTGTAATAGGTCCAGCGGAAGTCGGTCCCCATCTTCACTGTGTGGTTCCCGAAGACCCGGGTCACGTTGCTCCCGATCCCCCATATGTCGCTCTTCCAGCCGGTTTCGTAAGCGCCCAGCGAAACGTACCCCGTGAAGTTGTATCGGCCGAAATAGGGGCCGCCCGGGATGAGGTTAAGCAGGCTGTCCGGGAACCCAAGCGTCTTCTTGTCGAAACCGTAGTTCGCGCCCGGATTTCCCTTGCGCTGATAACTGCTGAACGAAGTGCGTAATTCGGCGAACAGCTTGGGGTTGAACGACGAGTACCAGTTCAGCGCATACGTCCGGGGAAAATCACGGCGCGGCACCGAACTTGCTCCAAGCCCGCGCAGGCCGTTCTCGGTGGAGTCCTCAGCGTGCGAATCCAGCGCGAAGCGGAACGAAAAACGGTGGCTGTCGTTGATTTCCTGGTCGATCTTGGTAGCCAGGCGCTTCCAGTAGTTGGCCACCTCCGATGCGCTTCCCGAAAGATACAGGTTGGAATAGCTGTAGCTCCCCGTGGCCGAGGCCTGGTTCGGTTGCGGCATGTAGGAAAGAACCTTCTGCATGATGGGGTTGATGCGCGCCTGCGGAATCACATTGCCGGCGAACGCGCGGCGCACCCATCTGCCGCTGGCGTCGGCGGAACCGCTGGCCGGGTCGTAGATGGTGATTAACTGCCCCCGGCTGTTGGTCAGCCTGCTGAAATCACCGCGGAGCATGTCCGGCTCGGCGACCGAGACCGACTGCGAGCTCGGCGCCAGGTTGCGGAAGTACTCATAGCTGTTGAAGAAAAAGGTGCGGTGCTTGCGTCCGTCGAACAGCTTAGGTATGAGCACCGGGCCGCCGAAGGTGTAGCCGGTCTGGTCCATTGTGTGCCGGTCGCGCGCCACTCCGTTGGCGTTGTTCTGGAAGGTGTTGGCCTCCAGCCGCGTGCGGTACGCATACTCGTAGGCGCTGCCGTGGAATTTCTCCCCGCCGCTCTTCAGGCTCACCTGAACCACGGCGCCGGCAGTGCGGCCGGTCTGAGCGTCGTAGACGTTGGTGATTACTTTCACTTCTTTTACGGCGTCCACCGAAGGATTGACGCCGATCATGCCCGAGCTGCGGTTGTTGCCGCCGGTGAACGGCACATCGTTCGGGGCGCCGTCGAGTTGGAACGCGTTCATCCGGGCGGATCCGCCGTTGACCGAGATGTACGAAATCGTTTCGCTCTCGTAGCCGCGTCCGTCACTGGGGCCGTAGAAGTTGACTCCCGGCACCTGCGTCAGCACCGAAACGATATTGCGATCGGGCATCGGCAACTCGCCCAACTGGTCGCCGCGCAGCGTCCAGGTGCGATCGGATTTCACCGTGTCTACATCGAGGCCGTCATCGACGACGGTGATCGATTGGGCGACATCGCCGATGGCAAGGCGAACCGGAATCTCGATCGGCTGTGAGGTTTCGAGGACGATATTGCTGCGAACGTACTTCTGAAATCCCGGCGCCGTGACGGTGATCGTGTAGGAGCCCGGCTGAAGGTTGGGCGCGATGAAGTACCCGCTCTCATTGCTTGTGAGCGACCGGATAGAGCCGGTGGCCTGGTTGCGAACTTCGACCGTCACGCCTACGACCGCGCCGCCGCGCGGATCCAGCACCGTGCCCTTGAGCAGTCCCTGTGTGTCTTGGCCGACAACCGCGACCGTGAAAACAACGAGAACCAGCGCGACACTCTTCATCAACCCGCACATCGATGTGCACCTCGCTTCAACAATGTGACCAGACTGGGCCGGCGACCACGACCGGCGGCAAACCGGCGCGGAGACCCGGCAGCCAGAACCGCCCGCGATCATATACATGCTGTATACCGCTGTCAATGGCAATCTTTGGACCACTGGCTGCCGTACCGGCGCTCGTTCGATTTCGGGATATGCGGCTTGGATCCCGGCGACGGATGCGCCCCATTCAGCGCATGGCCGGGTGAAAAACAGAAACAGGCCGGCGTCGTGTTTCTCGCCAGTGCCTTTGTGGTTCAGGCTACGGCGCAGCTCCGCCGGCCTGGCCTTCTCTGGCGCTCTTGGGGACGATGGGGCGGCCGCGGCCGAATCGGGGCTTCATCAACTGCGCGTTCCAGAGATCGTAGCCCGCCTGAAGTTCTTTCACCTTCTCGGGAAGTTGCGTCGCCAGATCGTTTTTCTCGCCCGGGTCTTTCGGCAGGTTGTAGAGCTCGGGCGGTTCGTCGCCCATGCGCAGCAGTTTCCAATCGCCCATGCGGACGGCGGACTGCTCCCCGAATCGCCAGAACAGCCGGTCGTGCGGGAGGCCTTTCTTCTTTCCGGTTAGGAATGGCAGCAGATCGACGCCGTCGAACTTCGCGTCCGGCGGAAGGACGCCGGTGGCGGCGGCGAGCGCGGTGGGATGAATGTCGAGCGAAATCACGGGCGCGTCATACACCTTTCCGGCCGGCAAGCGCCCCCTCCACTGCATCAAGAACGGCACGTGGATGCCGCCTTCCAGCACCTGTCCCTTGAAACCGCCGAAGGGATGGTTGCGCGAGGTGTTGGCCGGCGGGCCGCCGTTATCGCTGATGAAGAACAGCAGCGTATTCTCCTCCAGTCCGTTCTTGCGCAGTGTGGCAAGCACGCGGCCAACGCCGTCGTCCAATGCCGACAGCATGGCGGCAAACGTGCGCCGCTTCTCGTCGCCGATCTTCGGGAACCGGGCGAGGTATCTCTCCGGCGCTTCCAGCGGAAGGTGAACGCCGTTGTAAGGCAGGTAGAGAAAGAACGGCTGGCTCTTGTGCCGTTCGATGAACGATACGGCTTCACGGGTAAAGGCATCGGTGGTATAGAAGTCCTTCTCGTTGACCGCTTGCGTACCGCGCAGCACTGCGCCCTCTCTGTCGCCCTGCGGGTCGAGGTAGGAATGCATGCCGCCGAGGAACCCGAAGAACTCGTCGAAACCACGCTTCATCGGGTGGAATTGGGGAAGGAAGCCCAGGTGCCACTTGCCGAACATCCCGGTGGCATACCCCGCCTTCTTGAGCCGCTCGGCCAGCGTGACCTCATGGAGCGATAGCCCGAAATCGTGGTTTTCGGCACTCGGTGGCCCGGGATTGAATTCGTGGCCGAAGCGCTGTTGGTAGCGACCGGTCGCCAGGCCGGCCCGCGTGGGGCTGCACACCGGGCAGGAAACGTAGCCGTTGCCGAACCGCACGCCGTTCCTGCCGATGGAATCGATGTTCGGCGTTGGGACATCGGTGCAACCCTGAAGACCGATGTCGGCATAGCCGTGATCATCGGATACGATGAGGACGATATTGGGCTTGCCGCTGGGCGGCGCCCCCGAGACCAGCCCCGGCGCGATCGTGGAAGCGGCCATGAAACGGGCCGATCGATGCAGGAATTCTCGTCTGTTCACGTTTGCTCCTTCTTCCACCCGGCACGAATCCCGAGGCGAATGGTATTCGCTTTGTATACTGGCTGTCAAGAAGGCTTGGTGCGAGTTGTGGGAATCAATATCGGACGACCTCTATTGATCGCTGTCCAGGCCCATCAGGAATGCGTCATCCACGCGGATGCGCGACACGCGGTCCCAGCGGTCGTAAGCCTCCAACCGCTCTTTGCAGCTCTGGCGAATATGTTCGCCGGACAGGTTCATGGCCTGGCCGGCATCCCCGCGCTGCACGGCATCGAGGATCTCTTTGTGAAAGCGATAAATCTCGCGCAGTTGCTCAACATCGTGTCCCTCGCGCTGAGTGTGAAAAATGCGGATCATCAGGCGCGTATCCCGGACCACTTTGAGGATACGGTGGTTGCCGGCAGCCCGTAAGAGCAGCATGTGGAAACGCATGTCGCGATCGAGAAAGGCTCCCATCGCAGCCGCATCGAGGCGCTGGTTGCCCGTCTGCTCGAGTTCCAGCGCCAGCGCCGCAATCGTTTCGCAGACCGCGCGGAGTTTTTCCGAGTCGGCTTGCTGGAGGCGTTGCCGTGCCGCTTTCCCGACGGCATACACTTCCAGCGCTTCCCGCAATTCGTAAAGCTCGAGGATGTCGGCCCGCGTCGGCAGTTTCACCACCGTACCGCGTCCCGGCATGTGTTTGAGGAAACCTTCCGCCGTAAGTTGTCCGACGGCCTCTCGGACCGGCGTTCGGCTGATGCCGATCGCTCTTGCAAGTGGAACTTCCGAAATAGGTTCTCCGGCCGCCAACTCCCCGGAGATAATTTTCGACTGGATGTACCTGTAGGCCATCGCCTTGCGGGACCGGTCGGCGACGGCCGTTTGAGACCGAGTGGATGACCGGCTCGCTGCTCGCCCCTGCGCTGTCTGCATACCCAGAGTGTACGAAATTTCGGCTTGCGTCTCAACCGGGAGGAGTAGGTCCGGCAAACGGCCGCACACAAAGCCGCGCAAATCTGAGAGAATTCCCGGGTGGTCTGCAAGCTGTGAGGGAGGTGCATATGAAATCGGCAAACGCACGTTGGAGCCGGCGCCATTTCCTGAGTGCCGCTGCGGCGGCTGCTCCGCTCGCCAGCGGGGCAGCCAGCACGGCGGCAGTGCCGGCGGTGAGCCTGCGCGAGAAATTCTTTGGCTGCATTGCCGGGGTATACGTTGGCTCGGCCATGGGCGCGCCGGTCGAAGGCTGGGATTGCGAGCGGATCGAGAAGGAGTACGGCACGCTCGACCGGCTCTTGCCCTATCACCACTACGGCAAGAGCAACGACTGGATGCGCGAGCCGGGCACAACCGAAGACGGCGTCGAGCGCCAAAAGCTGATGATTCTGGCCATACTCGACAAACAGGAACGCGTCAACGCCGAGGACGTCCGGACCGCCTGGGTGAAGTACATGAACCCGAAAGCGCCGGGCCTGATCTCGGAGCCCTTCGAGGGCGCCCTGCTGGCCATGGCCAAGACGCCCATGCCGGCGGCCGACATCGGCAAGTACTGCGACTACTCGGGCCTGGTCTCGCTGTCGCGTTCCTGCCACCCCATGGGCCTGATCAATGCGGGCGACGTGCAGGGAGCGATCG